>Ga0206929_1017_pt1 | contig 44616 bp, 32 predicted proteins | sample Alteio_BWOrgHeat_19_FD_152929 | JGI IMG/M metagenome (GOLD analysis project Ga0206929, IMG submission 152929) | Enriched cells from forest soil in Barre Woods Harvard Forest LTER site, Petersham, Massachusetts, United States -... | ecosystem: Environmental > Terrestrial > Soil > Temperate forest >...
TATGCTTCACTTTCGAGCAAAACGCAGATACCCGTTGATGAGTTGCAGAAATTATTTACTTTCATTTCGAATGTACAAACCTCGAATAAAATAGAAGAACTAACACTCATTTCATTAAATAACCAGATAGAGAACTTTTATCGTAAAACAAAATAAACATGGAAGCACCCGGAGTTTTTGAAAACAAAGTAACCCTTAGCGATCTGCAGGTAGCTATTGAAAAAATAAGAACTGAGATCGGCAAGATAGTTGTCGGCCAGAATGACATGATAGACCTGTTGATTACAGCCATGTTCTCGGGCGGCCATGTATTGCTCGAGGGTGTTCCCGGTGTAGCAAAAACGCTTACCGCAAAGCTTATAGCGCGAACAGTAAACACAAGTTTTTCGCGCATATCGTTTACACCCGACCTTATGCCATCAGATGTAATCGGCACACTTATATTCAATGCCAAAACAACTGATTTTGAATTTAAAAAAGGGCCTGTATTTTCGAATATCATATTAGCTGATGAAATAAACCGCGCTCCTGCAAAAACACAGGCGGCTTTGTTTGAGGCCATGGAAGAACACCAGGTAACTGTTGATGGTAAAACATATCCGTTGGCAGCGCCATTTATGATCGTAGCCACGCAAAACCCAATTGAGCATGAGGGCACCTATCGTTTACCTGAAGCACAGTTAGACAGGTTCTTGTTTAAAGTGAAAGTTGATTACCCAACTAAAGAACAGGAAGTAAATATGCTTGTGAGCTATCATAACCGCAATAATGTAAATGACCTTACAACCGTTTCGGCAGTTTTGACAGTAAATGAAGTAATGGAGTTTCAACAACGTGTGCGCAGTATTCACATTGAGCCGAACCTTATCAATTATATTTCTGACATTATTCAAAGCACAAGACATAACAAATCGCTTTACCTGGGTGCATCGCCACGTGCAGCTATTGCCATACTTACAGCATCAAAGGCATATGCAGCCATAAACGGTCGCGATTTTGTCACCCCTGAATTTATTCAGCACGTTACCTACCCTATTCTCAGGCACCGCATAATGCTTACAGCTGAAAAAGAAATGGAGGGAATCAGCACCGATGATGTGATAAAACAAATTATTCAAGGAATAGAAGTACCGAGGTAGTGAAATTCTATAAGAGCCTATATTTAACCAATACATTGTTTATCGCCCTCACAGGGTTGGTAGTACTTTTCGTTGTTGGTTTTATATGGCCCATTGCATTTGCCATTGCTAAAATTGCATTGCTGGCACTTGGTGTTGCAGGAATTGCAGACATAGCCATCCTTTACCGGAAGGATAAGAACATTTTTGCACGCAGGGTATTGCCGGAAAAATTATCGAATGGAGATGAGAACGAGATAAAAATATTTATAGAGAATTATTACCGTTTCCCTATAGATGTAAAAGTAATAGACGAAATTCCATTTCAGTTCCAGGTTAGGGATTTTAACTACGCCGCAAACATACCCGTTAACGGCAATTACCTGATTGATTACAAACTACGGCCTATAAAGCGCGGCGGCTATAGCTTTGGCGGGCTGAACATATATGTATCGAGCCCGATAGGAATTATACGCAGGCGTTTTGTTTTTGACCAGGCTGCCACTGTTCCTGTTTATCCTTCATTCATGCAAATGCAGAAATATGAGCTGCTTGCCATATCAAATAACCTTACTGAAGGAGGAATAAAGAAACAGCGCAAGCTGGGGCATTCAACAGAATTTGAGAACATACGCGAATATGCAATAGGAGACGACCCGCGCACAATTAACTGGCGAGCCACTGCCCGCAGATCGGACCTGATGGTGAACCACTACATGGACGAAAAATCGCAGCAGGTATATTGTGTAATTGACAAAGGTCGAACCATGCAAATGCCATTTAATGGCCTAAGCCTGCTCGACTATGCTATTAATGCCAGCCTGGTGCTTTCGAACATTGCACTTAAAAAAGATGATAAGGCAGGCTTAATTACTTTCTCTGACAGAATAGGTACTGTGCTGAAAGCACAAAAGAGGCGCTCGCAAATGCATTTTATATTAGATACCCTTTATAACCAGCGTACCAAATACCAGGAATCGGATTTTGAAATGTTATATGCTCAAATACGCCATAACCTGCATCAAAGGGCTTTGCTAGTATTATTTTCGAACTTCGGCTCTATAAGTGCCCTATACAGGCAAATGCCTTACCTGCGCAAAATTGCCACTAACCACTTATTGGTGGTTGTATTTTTTGAGGATACAGAATTAAATAAGATACTTGAAACCAGCCCTGATAATACCGAACAGGTATTTATTAAAACCATTGCTGAACAGTTTATGTTCGAAAAAAAACAGATGGTGAAGGAATTGGAAGCGGTTGGTATACATGCCATACTAACCCCGCCGGATGGCCTTACGGTGAATGTAATTAATAAATACCTGGAGCTGAAATCCAGAAGGTTGATTTAATTATTCATGTTTAACAAAAAAGGGAATACCTTATTTATTGCTCTGCTGATTTTGGCTTGGGCAATAATGCTTTTTGTTGCAAATCCTACGGGCAACTTCCCGACGAATGATGATTATATGTACTCAAGGTCGGTATCATTCCTGTTGCAGGACCATGCTTACAAAATAACAGACACCTACTCCCCCGTGCTTATAGCACAGGTATTTTGGGGTACATTGTTTTGTCTGCCATTTGGTTTCTCCTACTTAGTACTACGTATATCAGTTACCGTATTAGCAATTGTTTGCTCCATTGCTTTTTATTTTTTGATCAACCGTATCAGTAATAATAAAACATTGGCATTTTTCGGTAGTTTACTTATTACCTGTAACCCGATGTTCTTTTGCCTGTCCAATAGTTTTATGACAGATATTCCTTTCTTAACATTCTCGCTTTTATCATTTGTTTTTTTCTTCAAAGCATTGGAAAGCGAAAACAGGCTAATGTTATTTATCGCTTTTATAATGGCAACGCTGGCAACCTTTACACGGCAAATGGGCATTATTATTCCTGTTGCATTCGCCATTACAGCTATTATTCAGCCAAGGCAAACCGCACAGAAAAGATTCATTTATTTGCTACCGGCAATTGTTATAGCATGTTTGCTTTACTATACGTTACAGGTATTAACCGATAAAGGATACAACCCATACAATGGTGAGAGAGTAACTTCCTTTTTAACTAATAACATGTTATTCGACCAGATTAAAGGCAGGTGTGGCCTAATATTAATCTATTCGGGGTTTTTCCTGTTTCCATTATTGATATTCCTGAAAAATCCATTTAAAGGCATCCGTACTGTATATAAAATATGGATAGTTTTTTTCATACTTATGTTTATTCCGCCCATACTGAGGGTAAATGAATTACCATCAGGAAATTATATAAACACGGGTAGCCTTGGGCCGGTCACTATAAAAGGCGGCACCGGAATGTTACAGACTTTTCCTCCACTGTTATTAATCATACTAAAATGCGTTGCCTATGCAGGGGCTGTTTTAATGCTTGCACACATTGGTAAAGTAGTGGGGCGTATTATCCGCTCAATAACTTCTGCTGATATGAATATTAATCTGAAAAGGAAATTATTTGTTTGTATTTGCTTAGTGGGCTATGTAATACTTATCTCTCTGCCCGATTTTTTCCTCGATCGTTACATACTTTACACCCTGCCCTTGATAGTATTACTTATTATACCGGAAAGTATGAATGATGCAATTATTACAAAACCAAGGGCAATAGTTTTTGGAGGTTTGGTTACCATAAGTTTAGTACTAAGCGCCATTGGTACTCACGATTACTTTGAATGGCAACGTGTGCGTTGGCAGGCCGATAATTACCTAACTGAAGAACTGCAACTATCGCCACATAAAATTGACGGAGGCTATGAATTCAACGGCCTATACCTGACCACCTGGAGCCATCCGCTTAAGGACGGGCAAAGTTGGTGGTATGTGGACGATGACGAATATATTGTTGCCTTTGATAAAGAAGATGGCTACAACGTAATTAAAGAATTCCCTTGCAAAAAGTATTTCCCTTTAATGGAAAATGTGGTTTATGTGCTGAAGCGGAAATAGTTTTATTCCCCAGCCAGCTTCCTTAGGAGAGTAATATTTACCTCATCCATATTATTCTCGGCATCGGTTTCAATAACCTTGGGTACATGAGGGAATTTTCTCATCATATATTTAAAGGCATTCACACCTATTTTACCCTGGCCGATATGTTCGTGCCTGTCGAGGCGGCTACCCAAATCGTGCTTTGAGTCGTTCAGGTGTATAGCATTCAAATGTTTTAATCCTATTATATGGTCAAACTGCTCCATAACCCCTTCAAATTCATGCTCAGTACGTATATCATAGCCTGCAGCAAAAGCATGGCAGGTATCAAAGCAAGTACCAATACGATCAGAACCAACCATATCCATTATTTCCCTTAGGTGCTTGAACTTATAGCCCACGTGAGAACCCTGTCCGGCGGTATTCTCCAATAATATCTTCACCTTAGAATGCTTTGTGTTCTCCAATGCCTCTTTCAATCCCTCGGCAATACGTTTCATAGCCTCATGTTCCGTTGCCTCTCCAGCAGCACCCGGGTGCAATACGGCGCCGAAAATCCCCAATTCATGGCAACGCAATACCTCTTCGGTAATACCACCAATAGATTTATCCTGCAGGCCCTTATCAGCACTTGCCAGGTTAATTAAATACGACGAATGGGAGAATATGGCCTTCACCTCTGGGTGAGCCTTCCATGCATTGGCAAATGCAGCTTTTTCTTCAGCTGATATGGGCTTGGCTTTCCATTGCCGCTGGTTGCGGGTAAACACCTGAAAAACGTCGAGATGAAGTAAAGCAGCTTCATCAAAAGCGTGTTCTAAGCCGCCGCTTACCGAACAATGCACACCAAGCATCATAGTGAATGAATTTAATGGATTAATGGCAGCTAATATAAGGTGTTTTTTCTGTCTGAGTGTTAAGCACCTGTAATGATTTAGATAGCTACCCCATATGCTCTAAAATACGTATAAATACTGATGATTTGGCTTAACACAATAGTATCTGTAAGGTAAAGGTCGCTTAACACTATAAATACAGGGGAGATGTAATTTTGTCTTCGAAAAGTAACTATTTATCGTTTTTTTGAATTACTTTTGCAGCCCCTTAGAAAAAACAAGGCACAAGAGGGGACAATTGTAATTATTAAAACTGAAAGAAACAAATTATTCTTATTAACATTTAAAAATGAAAACTTTGAACGACACTGAAACATTAAAAGAGAATTTAACAGCAGCAACTGAAAAGACAGCTGAAATGGTTAAATCATTTGTTGAAACCAGCACCAAGCAATTTGAGGCTTCTTTAGCTGCAGGTAAAACAATGTTTGAAACCATTACCAAACAGTTTCCTAAAGTCAACAGTGTTGAAAAGCAAGCTGAACATATTAAGGATACATTAGAAGATACAATGAAGACTACCACCAAATGGTTCGAAGAATCAGCGAAGGTAGTTACAGGTTTTTACGACAAACAATACAAATCAGTACTTGATTCATATACCAATTTCATGGGCCTTGCATTTGAAGGCTTTAAAACCGGGAAGGAATCAGAAATTGTTACCTCTTTTAAAGGCCAGGTTAACACTTTCCTTAAAAATATTGAAGATTCATCAGCAGTTATGAAAAAGATGTTCTCTACTATATTAGATAATCTTACCGATGGCACCGAAAAAGGCTATGTAAAAGAAATATCTGACCTGATGCAGGATACCTACAGCAAACAAGCTGAACAATTGTTGAAATTCAACAAGAACCTGCTGAATGCTGAAAACCTGCAAAGCAGTATTACATTGAACAAAGAAATATCTGAAAAACTTCAGAAGGACCTTGAAAAGAACTTTGAAGCATCTAAAACCATCATCAAGTCTATCTCTGACTCTTATATAAAGGAAAATAATTTCACAACTAAGGGTGGCAAGAAAATGCTTGAAGAAATATTAGCGGAAATTGATGTTGTTACAAAGAACAATATGAAATTCTGGACCAATTGGTTTAACGAAGTGTATACCGAGAATAAAACCAATGTGGCTAAATCGAACTCAAAGAACGGACAAAAAGCTTAATTCAATAATCTTAATAACCAAAAAACAATCATGAAAAACACGATCAACAAACAAGCAGAATCGCTGAAGAAGAGCATCGACAGCGTATCTCAAAGCTCTAAGGAGAGCATCAAAACCCTAATCGATTCAAATTCAAAGCAATTTGACACCGCATTAGAAACCAACAAGAAGACCTTTGATTCTATCAGCAAAATGTTGTACGAAAAGGAAATGGATCCTTCTATTGTAAGCGCATTCAAATCAACCTTTGGCAAGAGCATTAAAATGTCTGAAGATGTAATTGATTCAGTTATTGATTCTCATACCAAAAGAATTGACCTTTCTATTGACTTCACCAGCAAGTTTATGGAAGCTGTAAAGAACGAAGACTTAACATCGAAAGAGGGTGTTGAGAAATTGGTTGAATTAGTAAAAGAAAACTTTGACAAGTCAACCGAACTTTCTATGCACAACATGGAAAAGATCGTTAACGTATACAACGACCACCTGAACCTTGCATTGAACTTCAACAAGAAGTTTGCTGACAACATCAACTCACAGATCGTTTCTATGTTCAAATTACAAAAGAAGAATATCGATTCTTTCTTTTCAATGGACATGGTAAATGACTGGTGGAAGAACACAGCAGGAGAAAAAACCAAGGTTTAATCTCTGTATTATATAAGCTTATCCCTGTAATCTGCCAAATGGTTGCAGGGATAGCTTTTTTATAGAATAATCACTTATTTTTACAGCATTATTTAACCAGCCGGATGAGGACGGCAAAATTTGTTTTCGCATGGATACTACTGAACAACAGAAACTAAGAGAATTATACGCAGCAGCCGGAAAAAAGGCGATGGAGAAAAGTATACAAGACGCGCCAAGCACCTTCAGCGATAACATTGAACTGGCTATGCAGTACTCGAACCTGTTTACTGAGATTGCTTCAAGCCCTGAGAACACAGCAAAAGCACAAAGCCTGTATGTTGACTTTATTAAAAAGCAACAGGACCTTTGGCAAAGTATGTTACTACGCCAGGAAGGCAAAGAACATACACCGGTTATTGCACCTGCCGATGGTGACAAGCGTTTTAAAGCACCGGAATGGAACGAACAACCTTACTTTGATTTTGTTAAGCAAAGCTATCTGCTGATATCTGAGCTTATGGGAAATATAGTTGACTCTGTTGACCTTGATGAAAGGACAAAGAAGAAACTCGGATTTTATACCAAACAATATATTGATGCTTTTTCACCTGCTAATTTTTTAGCAACTAATCCAGAAGCGTTAAAACTTGCAAAGGAAACAAATGGCCAAAGCATTACCGACGGCATTAAAAACTTTTTGGAAGATGTAGCAGAAGGCCGCATTACCCAAACCGATACCAGTGCATTTACGCTTGGTGAAAACCTTGCCGTTACGGAAGGTTCAGTAATATTTGAGAATGAACTTATTCAGCTTATTCAATACAAGCCAAGCACCAAAAAAGTATACGAAACTCCAGTACTTGTTATTCCTCCATGGATAAACAAATATTATATACTTGATCTGAAACCTGAAAATTCTTACGTAAAGTTCATTGTTGACCAGGGCTTTACTACCTACCTTATTTCATGGAAGAACCCTACCCGTGAATTAGGCAATATGGGCTTTGAAGACTACGTTGAAAAAGCCGCCCTGAAAGCTGCGGAAGTAATTCAGTCAGTTTCAAAAGCAAAGAAAGTGCATGCAGTGGGCTACTGTTTAGGCGGAACCCTTTTAAGTATAGCACTTGCTATTGCTACTGTTCGCAAAAACGTTCCATTTGAAACTGCAACCTTCCTTGCATGTATGATCGATTTCTCTGATATCGGCCCTATGGGAGATATAGTTGACGAAACCTTAATAAAGAAAATTGAGAACGGAGAATTAAAAGAACAGAACCTGATGCGTGGTAAAGTAATGGGTAGTGCGTTCAATATGATACGTTCTAATGACCTTATATGGAACTACGTTGCAAATAGTTATTTAAAGGGCAAAAAACCTGCCCCATTCGATATTCTGTATTGGAATGGTGATAACACCAACCTTCCTGCAAACATGTATGGCTATTATTTACGCCACATGCTATTTGAAAACAAATTAAGCAGAAAGAATGCATTGCGTATTTGCGATACCCCAATTGATATTGGTAAAATAAGCATACCTACATTTGTAGTGGGTACACAGGAAGATCATATCTCCCCTGCTCATACAACCTTTACAACTACCGAATTAGTAAGCGGACCAACAGAATACGTATTAGGCGGCTCAGGCCACGTAATGGGTATTGTAAATCCTCCTGCCAAGAAAAAGTATGGCTACTACAAGGATGGCGAAATGGGTAAAGGCTTTGAGGAGTGGAAGAAAACAGCTAAGCAATTTGAAGGTAGCTGGTGGACCCCATGGACAGCATGGTTAAAGAAAGCTTCAGGCAAAGAAATAACCCCACCTGCAAAGGCCGGTAACGATAAGTACAAGGTTATTGAACCTGCACCGGGTCGTTATGTAAAAGAATCATGTTAATTAAATAATATAAACCCAATTTGGTATTTGATCATTATCAAATCATCAAATTAAAAACAATTTATGGCAGATAATAAAAGCAGAGTAGCATTAGTAACAGGTGGAACAGGTGGATTAGGCACTGCAATGTGCGAACGTTTATACAAAGACGGATATAAAGTAGTAGCAAACTACAAAGACTTTACCAAAGCATTACAGTGGCGCGAAGAGGCCAAGAAATGGAGGGAGAACGAGTTAAGAATGGGGATAGATATTCACATTGTGGAAGGTGATGTGGCTGATTTTAAGTCGGCTAATGCAATGATGAAAGAAATTGAAGAAGAAGTAGGACCTGTAGATATTTTAGTTAACAATGCAGGTATTACCCGTGATGCACCTTTACATAAAATGACACCTGAACAGTGGCATGAAGTAATGGATACCAACTTAAATAGTGTATTTAATTGCAGCCGTGCCGTAATTGAAGGCATGATAGCACGTGGATGGGGTAGAATTATCAATATCTCTTCGGTAAACGGTTCAAAAGGTGCTTACGGGCAAACAAACTATTCGGCAGCAAAATCTGCTATGTATGGTTTTGCAAAATCCTTAGCACTTGAAACGGCTAAGAAGGGTATTACAGTTAATTGTATTTCTCCGGGTTATATTGGTACAGCTATGGTAATGGCTATAAAAGAAGAGATAAGGGATAAGATCGTTGCCCAGGTACCTAACCCTCGTTTTGGCAAGCCGGAAGAAATTGCTAAAATGGTTTCTTATTTAGCTTCTGATGATGCCGCTTACATTACCGGTGCTAATATGGCTGTGAATGGTGGTTTGCATATGTACTAAAAATTGATTTTTAATAATAAAAAAGCCTCACTATACAAGTGGGGCTTTTTTATTTTGTTGATTGGGTTACATCCTGCTCAATTTTAGTAAGCTCTGTAAATGGTTCTTGCCTATTAGCTACCATTGCCACATGCATCCTAAGCCCAACTCCGATATCGTCCCGGGGAATTATTTGTTCTTTCAGAAAAATTCCTTGTGTTTCATCTGTGAACAACAGCCAGTTCATCTGCTTTCCTAAAAACAGGCCTGAGTCTTTTTGGGCCCCTCGCTGGTCGAGTCCATAATCCATAAATACATAGGAAGGGTGGTCACCCACATATATCAGCATATCACCCCACACATTATCGTTGAACCCACGTAGTTTGTGGAATTTAAAAACCTTGAAATCATATGCCTTATCAACTGTCACGCAAAAATTTGCAGGCAGATGAAAAGTAAATGACTGAGTGCTATCTAACAAATAATACTTCTCGTTTCTTTCTGTCCTTTTTATGGCCCTGTTGCCCTTTGTCAATGTGTTAAATACATTTTCTGCCAGGGTTTGGTACTGTCCTATATCAGCAAACGCAGCCATATTTATATATGCATCTATCCGGAACAATGTACTGTCAGGGGTTTGAACAAGCAAGCTCTTGATGGGTATTGCTGCTTGTGCCGTATCATAGCGGAGTGGAGTTGAAAGGATAGAAAATACTGAATCGCTATTCGTGAGTACCTTACTTGTGAAATTTGCTTTATACGCACTATCACTACTTACTTCACCAAACAGGTTTTTATCTGATACCAGGTAAAGCTCTTGTGCGAAGAAAACCAGTTTTGCTTTACCATTCGTATAAATTATTCTTGTTTCCTCATTCGGGTTATGCCCTGCCGACATAATGTCAACCTGCCTTTCTACATTAGCGGCTGTTTCAGGGAAATTAAAAAAAGCCTTTCCATTAAGTATAGACTGTCTATTATTAAGTTTTGTACCGGCTATTGTTTGGGCAGATACAACACTATTACATATAACAGCTATACCTAATGTAAAAGCTTGTGCATATTTCATATAACAAGTACTGATTCTTTACTTTACAGTAAAGGTACTTAGTATGTTCTCTCCTACTGTTTTAAACTTCTCATACTTTGCAGTACTTTCGACTGCGAAGGTCAAAACATATGCTTTTTCCTTGTCTATGCGAAACCATTGCTCAAGTTCCATATGAACATTATCAGGTGATGCTGTATACAGAAATTTGTAATATTCAGTTGAGCCCACTTTCATTTTCTTGTTTTCAATCATCTTAATATCCTTATATGCTGCACTTATCTGGTCTAACGATGCTTTAGCGTATGTATCAAGATCAACACCCTTTCCGGTAAGGTCTTCAGTTACCAGGTTAATATTTTCCCTGAATTTGTCGCTATCTGATTCTAATGGAGACTTAAGGATGAATAAAGTTCCATCTGTCTTAGATTCACTTTCCCAATCAGCCGGGTATTGAATTGAATAATTATCCTGGCTAAGGGTTTTCCAATCTTTAGTACCGGAAAAGGCAGCCACTTCAGGCAATTTTTTTGCATCATCTTCCTTTTTGTTATCCATTTGCCCGCACGATGCAAGCGCTACTACAGTAAGTAGGGTAAAAATTTTATTCATGTTGTTGGTTTTAAGGTTTTTAAGTGTTCTGAATCAAAGATAAGTAAACAAACTGTTTCTGGTGATAATTCTGGTAAAATAAAAAGGGCATCTTATTCAGATGCCCCTTTTGCTAAATAGCTTTAAGTACTAGTAGAATATTATCTTTTTCACAGTCGTTTCTCCCTTGGTATTAGTTACCTTAAGGAAATAAACACCTGCAGTTAAACCAGTCTTTTCAATAACATATTCTGATTGGCTTGTAGAACCGTTCGAAACAACTCGTCCGGAAATATCAGAAAGCTGTATTGAATATTTGCCTTGTCCTTCAGCTAATTCAACAGTTACCTTGTTATTTGATGGATTAGGATATGCGTTAATAACCATATCAGAGCCATTAACTGATGCAATACCTACTGGGCAAGCGGTAAAAGCATATAAGTTAGCTGTTCCATAAACCGGATCAGCAGGTTGTAATGCAGCATTTGTACAGCCTAGTTGACCAATTAAAAAGTCACGTACAAAATTCACAGTAGTGTCCATGTATTTATATTCTGCTGCAGTTGTACCAGCGTATGGAACGTGAGGAGCACCTAACCAGGTATAAAAATTGTCTTGTACACCTACTACTTTTGATTGTGCATAAAGCATACGATCACCATCAAGGTACATAAGTGGAATACCAGGGTTTACTAAACCACGGCTGTAGGTTACAACATTGTCAGAAGTTCCGTGCATAGAACAAAGAGGAACATCTCCTGCTTCCATCCAACCATACTTACCAAGTGCACCACATAAGCTAATACAAGCTTTTATCTTTTCAGAATAACCAGGATTACCACTTGTCCCTTCAAGTCCACCCATAGTAGTAAGGTTTGGCTCGGTAATATATCCTGCATCTACTATCTGGCAATCTCTTGTCAAATAAGCTGCGTGGTCAGCTGCCAAGGCGCCTGCTGAACTTCCACCGATAAAGATATTATTAGTATCAACCATATATGTATTGGTTGTTTTTGCATCTTTATAGAAGAATCGTATAGCAGCCTTTAAATCCTGCACTGCACGTATTACAGCAAGAATTGCATTAGATGAATCCACATTATTCATTCCTAAGCGATAGTTAATTGAAGCGCAGATAAATCCTTTTTTCGCAAAATGATGCGACAAGCTTTGTACATCAGCATCGGTACTGCTTCCACCCAGGAAACTTCCACCATGCATCCAAATGATCAACGGTCTTACCTTTGCTGTATCAGCTGCAGGCTGGTAAAAATCCAATGTCAAGGTAGTGCTTCCACTTCCGGTATATGGAGTAGCTGCACCATAGGTAATTCCTAAGGTTGAGTCAATTGTTGTGTACACGTCGCTTGAATAACGGCCGTTGTTACACAATGTTTGAGCATTACTTGCCACGGTAAAGGCAACTAAAGCACAAAGTGTTACGTAGAACTTTTTCATGATTTGTTTGTTTTTTGTTTTTGGTTATAATTGATTATTTTGGTCAGTTTTAAGGAAAAATAATACCAGAATATGCTGTTTCGTTTAATTGCGGTATAGTAGAACCATAAGTACTGTTTATGGAGTTAATAAATTGGTTTGCAAGCGTTGCCTGGCCAATTGGGTTCAGGTCTATTCCATCAAGCGAATAAACACCGCCCTTTACAAATAACGCGCTCATGGCAACTGCATTATACGTTACACCCGTTTGTATTGATTTAAAAAAAGCATTTACATCAACAAAAGCAAGGCCCTTGGCTTGTGCTACCGATTTAATAATTGCATTATAAGAAGTAATGGCAGCTTCAATAGAAGCCGCTTCCGTTTCTGTAATTACATATTTATTAGGTATACCTTGAGCGTAAGAACCCATACCGTGACATTTAATAGAGTCTAAAGGCACATCAAGCAACAAATATTCATCTGCTTTCATAAGCCTTATACCATAAGGAGCACTTGCATCTTTAATAAGAAACGGGTTATTACCAACATGGAAATAAATGTTCCTTGTATTATAAACCAAGTTAAGTAATGAATTATTTGAAGAATCGAGCGCCAAGCCATTATAAGGAATGGTTGTAAAAAATGGCATTGAAAGTACATCAGGTATATTTCCAATTACACCCTTAGCACCATTTGCAGTTAAACCGTTTATAATAACATTTAATGCAGCAGTAAAGTCAACTGTAGAAGTAATTGAATCAGATGCAGCACCTGCCATTGCATAGCTTAATACATCATCCATGCCAATAAGTGCCGTAAAGAAAGTAGGGTTCTGGCCCGTAGCATCAGATAGAACTGAAGACGTAAGCGGATTTTTTGCCATTCTGTAAAAGAACGGGTTATAATGGCCTGCACCATTCAACTGGTTGCCATATCCGGGAGCAACCATTGTAGTAACCTTTACCCCTGGTACACCCATATTATTAAATGGTGTGCCCGAATACACATTCGTAGTCAGTATGCTTACATCGCCCGAAGTTGCGACCGGAACCGGTGAAAGTGAAGTAGCACCTAAACAATCGGTAGCATAGCCCATTTTAAAAGGGGCACCACCCGAAGAGCTTACACCGATAGAGCTTGAACTTACCAATGGTTGATTGAAGCTTCCACCACCTATTTGCTTTAACTGAAGCGCTATTAAATTCGGAAATGAGTTTTGTTGTGCCTGAAATGATAGTGCACCATCGGCATAACCTGCCGTCATTGAACTGCCAATTGAAACATAAGTTGTAGCGTCTACACTACCCTTGCTTGCAGTAGGGGGAGTAATATTGGTTTTGCATGAAGAAACAAATGCAATGACTAAAACAAAAGAAAATGATTTAAATAAAAATTGTTTCATGCAGGGATATCCTTAAATGAATTATTACCTATTTATTACTAAATTTTAATTCCAGGGTTAAATTACTTAGCAAATATATGTAATCGCAATAAATTAAGGTCTTTTTTAGTAAGATTTTAACTTATCTCCTCAGTATTGGCATTTTCGGTGTCTTTAACACCCAACCATTGAGCTTCAAATGCCATCTTTGCTGAACTAATGATCTGAGGATCTTTGCTGTCAGCAAAGGCAATTTTATAACTTATATTGTTTTCCGTAGCTAAATAAAGGCTGTCGTATTCGGTGTTATCATCAGGAATATATAACATTACCTTTTTACCTACATTTTCAGGCATTATCCACATATCGTTTGCCTTGGTCGTTGCCCAACCTCTGATATCTGTTTTCTGAAAAGGAACCTTAGGGTAATGCATGAAATTAACAAAGAAGCAAAACCGACCGAAGTCAATATCGTATGGAAAAGTAACTACAATATCTCCATTGGCAAGTTCTGTAATGTTTACCACGGTAGAAAGCTCCTGGCTATTGTATAGGTTACAGAATTGCTGAACAGCCTGTTTGACCTCCAGAACCCGAGCGCCTTTAATAATTACAATTTTATCATTTGGAATTTTCTCCTTAGGTTTTGCTTGAGTGTCACTTTCATTGGTTTTTGCAAAACGGGTCATCAGAAACAAAATAAGTACCACACCAACTATAAGAAGAACGAATTTCAGGATCATCAATAATATGTTGAGCCTCCCATGGGAATTGAACCCACGACCTACTGATTACGAATCAGTTGCTCTACCCCTGAGCTAAGGAGGCTAATTCTATTTCCTCTTGCCTTTACTATCAACCATATAATGCAAACCTCGGCTCTCTTTTCTGGCCATCGACATTTTAATAATCAGGTAAGCTACTGTTATAAGGTTACGTAATTCGCACAATTTTACGGAAATTATCGTCTTGTCGTACAAGTCTTTTGTTTCTTCATACAAAATATCGAGGCGTTCCTTTGCTCGTTGCAAGCGTAATTCCGAGCGCACAATACCTACATAACTGCTCATTATACCCTGCACTTCCTTCAAACTTTGTGTAATAAGCACCATCTCCTCAGGGTATTCCAAGCCCTCATCGTTCCATGCGGGAATACTTTCAGGTAAGGCAGTTTTCTTAGCCAGCTCAATGGAGTTCATAGCTGCCCGGTGTGCATATACAGACGCTTCCAGCAAAGAGTTTGATGCCAAACGGTTGGCACCATGTAAACCTGTACAAGAACATTCACCTACTGCATATAAATTAAGTAACGAGCTACGGCCTTGCATATCTACCTTTATACCACCGCACATATAATGGGCAGCTGGCACAACCGGAATCGGTTCTTTAAGGCAATCTATTCCTTCACTCAGGCACTTGCTATATATATTAGGGAAGTGTTCCAATAACCTGTGTCTGTCAATCGGGCTGCAATCAAGATGAACATATTCCTCCCCACGCATTTTCATTTCATTATCTACTGCACGTGCTACAATATCACGCGGAGCAAGCGATCCACGCTTATCATACTTTTGCATGAATTCCTTTCCATCCATTGTTTTCAGCACGGCCCCTGCCCCACGCACCGCCTCTGATATAAGGAAGGCAGGTTTTAAATGTGGAGCATATAAAGCAGTCGGATGAAATTGAATGAACTCCATATTGGTAATAGCGCCCTTGGCACGATATACCATTGCCACGCCGTCACCAGTTGCTATAACAGGGTTTGTAGTTGCGCTATACACGTTACCCGTGCCACCAGTTGCCATTAATGTTGTCTTGGCAACAATGGTATCTATATCACCGGTTTTAATGTTCAATGCATATACACCGTAGCAAGTAATATCTTTTGTTTCGTGCGTTACGGGTCTACCCAAATGGTGCTGGGTAATTATATCAATCGCAAAATGGTGGTTGGCAATTTCAATATTAGGATGGCTGTGTATTTTAGCAAGCAGGGCTCGTTCTATTTCCTTGCCGGTAATATCTTTATGATGGAGTATCCTATTCTCCGAGTGCCCGCCTTCACGCCCCAGGTCATATTCACCCGATGAACTTTTATCGAAGTTAGTGCCCCACTCTATCAATTCCTTTATACGGTCAGTAGATTCATACACAACCATGCGTACCACTTCTTCGTTACATAAACCATCGCCGCAGATAAGCGTATCCTGCACATGCTTTTCATACGAATCGGGGCTATGCATTACTGCCGCTATACCACCTTGCGCATACTTGGTGTTAGACTCATCTTCATCGGCCTTGGTAATTATATATACCTTGCCATGATCAGCGACTTTCAGCGCATAGGTAAGTCCAGCTATGCCAGAACCAACAACCAGAAAATCGACTTTCTTTTCCATAACAAATAGCGATCAGTCGTAAGTCAATAGTCATTAGGTTTATTGCTAACAACTGTCGACTTACGACTAACGACTTATATAACTTTTATCAAATAGTAATTCTTCTTTCCCTTTTGGGCAAGTATGTATCGGTCGCGAATCAGGTTACTGGTATTAACAGTTGCACCTTCTTCTGCTTTCTCCTTATTTATCTGCACACCACCACCGGCAAGCATTTTGCGTGCCTCACCTTTCGATGGAAATATATTTGTTTGAATAAGGAAATCAACAAGTGGAATACCTTTTTCAATTTCACTACGCGCAATATCAACCTGTGGCACACCATCAAATACCGCTTGTATGTCATTATCGGAAAGCTTCAATAAGCTATCCTTTGTTCCTTTACCAAATAATATCTCAGAGCTTTCCAACGCAAACTCATAGTCTTTTTCGCTATGCACACGTATAGTAATATCCTTTGCCAAAGCCTTTTGCAATACACGCAAATGAGGTGCTGCATTATGTTCTGTTTCCAGTTTTTCTATTTCGGCTTTATCAAAAAGTGTAAATATTTTAATGTACTTCTTAGCCTCTTCGTCCGCAACATTCAACCAAAACTGGTAGAACTGGTAAGGAGTAGTTTTTTGTGCATCGAGCCAAACATTACCACTTTCTGTTTTGCCAAACTTACCTCCGTCAGACTTAGTTATAAGCTGTGTGGTAAGTGCAAATGCTTCGCCTCCATCCTTACGACGGATAAGTTCGGTACCTGTAACAATATTGCCCCACTGGTCGCTGCCGCCTAATTGCAACTTACAGTTCTTGTGTTTCCACAAGTAGTAAAAATCGTAACCCTGCACCAATTGGTAACTAAATTCAGTAAATGATATACCCGTTTCCATGCGGCTCTTAACTGAATCTTTGGCCATCATATAGTTTACTGAAATGTGCTTACCTACATCTCGTATAAAATCGAGAAAACTAAAACCCTTGAACCAATCGTAGTTATTTACTATTTCAGCAGAGTTTTCACCGCTGTTAAAATCCAAAAACTTTTCCAATTGCTTCTTTACACAAGCCAGATTATGGTTCAGGGTTTCCTCATTCAGCAAATTCCTTTCAGCCGATTTACCCGATGGGTCGCCAACCATACCTGTAGCGCCACCAACCAATGCAAATGGCTTATGGCCTGCTTTTTGAAAATGCAACAAGGTCATTATTTGTGAAAGGCTGCCAATGTGCAATGAATCAGCCGTTGGGTCAAAACCAATATAGCCCGATACCATCTCTTTTTTCAATAATTCTTCAGTGCCAGGCATAATGTCGTGCAACATGCCTCTCCACTTTAATTCCTCTACAAAATCGGGTTTCATACCTTGGTTTATTATAAAGCGTCAAAATTAACCAAAAAGCCTGATCTTAATAAACCTGCGTGTCACTATGGTTTAAGGCCTGGTTATACAGGTTCTTCTTCATCTCATCGATAAGCTCCATTTTACGCTTATTCAGTATGATCTTGGTAATGTTCTCCTTTTCAAAAGATAATGGTGACATACTATTCTTTATCATATAACCCCTTATGCTGAGGAAATACTCGCTGCCTGTATCTGCCATTTGAACAAATCGGTTACCTGGGTTTTGCAAAAACATATCCTGGTTATAGGTCTGTATAGGTATTTCCTTCAGCACATCATCAAACATAAGCCAGGCATTATCGTTAAGGAAAAAGTTCTGTGCGTACTGGTAACAATACTTGGCAAGTTTATCCCTATCCTTAGGATTATCGGATAATATAAGCGCTTTAAGCTTATCTGTTCCGGGTGCTTTCTTCCCCACTTTCACATACATTATCTTAACAATATCATTCTTTAGCTGAAAATCTTTTTTATTGTCGTCATAGTATTTCTCTACTTCAGCCTCGTTTACGTTCGTATCAAGTTTCTCGCGCACTAACTCCTTTTCATAGGCATAAATAACAAGAGAGTTCTTGTAATCCTCTATCTGGCGGGTAAGGTCCATTTGTTGCTGATCGAGGTTATTAGTAGCCTGATGCAACAACACCTGTTGCTCCATCCATTGTTGTATATACTCCTTTACCATTGAAACGCTATCAGCATGCTTTGTATTTTTTGGTACAAGATCTTTTATGTCTGCCGGGTACAGATATACATCATATACCCTGGCTATAGGAGTACCGGTAGGGCCCTTTTTCTTATTGAAATAATTGCACGATACCAGCATTAACACCACTAAAAGTAAGCCAGTGTAATTCAGAATATCCCTTTTAGAGATGGGTGAAGCGTTGCTTCTTATTCCCATCTGTGCAATAATTGTACAAGGTCTAATAATAAGGCTGCCTTAGGGCTGTCGGCTTGTGGCTTATATCCTTCTTTCACTTCTTCAATAAGTTTTTTAGCCACCTCAGGCCTCACCTCACCTGTCATGTGTTCAATAACTGTAAGTGCCTCCATGGCTACTTCAAACTTCTCTTTAACTACAAGCGTAGCAAAAAAGGTTAGGAATGGGGTACATTCTATATCTCCTTCCCAACACGCAGCAACGAGTTTTTGTTTATCACCGGTTGCTTCTGCAATAGCACGTAGCAATAGTTCAACTGCCTTAGGTTCTTTTTTTATAAAATGCAATACACCTGCCCTCGATGGTTTATGCCTGTCGTCACATAACAGTTCAGTGATCATCTCCACCTGATCGGTCTTGGCGTTCTCTTCATCAACCTTACTTATGTATACGGTATTGAATTGCTTCTGGTCAAAAAGTTTATCAACTAATATGTCTCTTTTTATTGCCATTTTACTCTTATTTAATATAGCTGCAAATTTACTATTAATGCAAATGCAATTGTACCCATTGGGTAATATCTTCTCGCCAGATTAGCATAAATACCCCCGATACCGATACCATTGCAGCCAGCATGGTTTTAAAGGTAAGTTTCTCCCTGTATAACACAAACGACATCGGTACTACCACTATAGGCACCAGTGATATAATGGTTTGTACTACCGCTGCTTTACATAAAGTAACACTCCACATTACCAATACAATAGATAATATAAGCCCCCAAATGGTTGCCAATGTAACTTTACCAATAATGTCCTGCCCGTTCCGGACAATCGTAATAACGTCTTTCTTCAACCTGCCCCGTGAAATGGTAAACGCAAAGTAAACTACTGTTGCAGCAAATATCCGTATCCATGTAGCATGCAATGGCGATAGTACGTAGCTTGTATCATTAAATCCTTTTTTAGAAATAACCAGATGAAAACCCTGGCATAAACCGGCAAGCACTCCAAATAGTATTCCCTTTCGGACCGTACCATGTTTTAATGCCGGTGGTGAATCTTCACCGGCTTTACCGCCCATTAAAAACCATATTACCCCTACTATGCTCAGTAAAATGCCTATTATGCCAATAAAATTAATGCTCTCGTTCAGCAACAAAAAACCAAACGATAAGGTAGCTATAGGTGCTATGGTATTAAATATGCTTGATACCCTTGCACCTAATATTGCCATGGCATAAAAACCAAAATAATCGCCAACCACAAGCCCCAACGCACCAGATGCCCCAACATATAAGTATTGAGCCATTGAAGGGCCTGCAAAAAGGTCAGCAAAAGAAAGTTTGCCAATAGTTATACAAAGTACAGTGAGTACTATAAGGGCAACCATAAGCCTGTAATGATTCAGTGCAACAGAACCCCATTTGCGGGCAGCATCTGTAAATGGAAAGTTCGATAATGCGCTGACGAACATGCCGAAAAAAGCAAGTAAATAACCGAGCGATGCACCATTCATATCGGGTACAAGTTTACGGTAAAGAAATGATTTGATAAAATAGTGTTATTTTCGGGCAGGCAAAAAATCAGGTATGAACATTATTATAACAGGTGCAAGTAAAGGAATCGGTAATGAGCTGGCAAGACAATTTGCCCAGAACATTAATAACAAAGTAGTAATTATTGCCCGCAACCGCCTTAAGCTTGAACAATTAAAACGTGAATGCCTGTTTCAATACCCCGGTGCGAAAATTTACCCACTGGTATTTGACCTTACCAATGGCGATTACAAGCGTGGCCTTATGCCGGAATTACTTTCTTCCATCAGTTCAGTTGATATACTTATAAATAATGCGGGTATACTTATTAATAAGCCATTTGAGCATTTAACAAAGGAGGATGTGGATACTATGTACAGAACCAATGTTACCTCATCGTTTGAACTGATACAGGCTTTATTACCCTATATGGGCAAAGGGCAACACCCTACGCATATTGTGAACATAAGCAGCATGGGTGGCTTCCAGGGCAGTTCAAAGTTTCCGGGCTTGAGTGCTTATAGCTCAAGCAAGGCTGCTGTTGCCAGCCTTACCGAATGCCTGGCCGAAGAATTTAAAGGGCAACATATTTCTGTAAACTGTTTATGCATTGGTGCTGTACAAACTGAAATGTTTGCACAAGCCTTCCCTGGCGAAAAAGCCAATATGCAACCGACACAAATGGCTGCCTATATAAAAGACTTCGCATTAACAGGATGGAATTATTTTAACGGAAAGATATTACCTGTAACAAGTACTACGCCGTAACCCTCATTTCCAGATTCTCGCTTCCTCCAGCTTTACTTTTTCATTGAAGAAAAAGTTGGTGTTCTTTTCAAATGCTTCAGTATAATCAGAAACATAAAAGCGATGGTCAGGCTTTTTGGCAGAGGTATTCAATAAATTATCCTTCTTTAACAGGCGGTACACATATTCTGCCACTTCATCAGCAGAATCAATAAGCGGAACCTTGCCTTGGTAAACCGATTCAATTTCTTTTTTAATTAGCGGGTAATGTGTGCAACCCAATATCAGCGCATCAATCTTTTTAAGTTTAGGGCGCGATAAATATGAATCAATTACAGCTTTGCTGATCTTATTATTGAAGAAGCCTTCTTCTATCATTGGCACCAATAAGGGAGTTGCCAATCCATTTACCTCAAGCTTTGCATTCGCTTCTTTTAGCTTTTGTGCATGTATGCCCGATTTAATAGTTCCCTTTGTACCAATAACACCAATACGTTTAAGCTTGGCATTATCTGTTATCTTTTTTACAACCGGGTCTATTACATTAACTACCAATGCACGTTTGCCAACAAAATCCTTTACTGTATCAAAGGCCAATGCCGATGCCGTATTGCAAGCTATAACGATCATTTTACATTGATGGTCGAGCAGGAATTGAGCTATACGAATAGCGTAATACTTAATAGAATCAGGTGACTTATCTCCGTATGGAAGATGAGCGGTATCACCAAAATAAATAAGCCGCTCTTTCGGCAGCTTATCTTTTATGGCCTTTGCAACAGTCAACCCTCCGATGCCTGAATCGAAGAGGCCAATAGGTTGATTCGCATTCAGTTTTACTGAAGCAGGCATATTTCTTTAGTTAAAATTCTTATTTGCCTTTAGGCGTGGTAGCAACTGTTGCTTTAGGTTTTACACCAAGTTTTTTAATAACCAGTGCGTAAACATCATCAGCATCGTCAGCATATAATACAAAGCCTTGGCTTGTATCGAATACATACTTGTACCCGTTTTCTTTAGCAACAGCATTAATTGCATTTTTTGCTTTTGCAATAACAGGGCGTTGAATAGAATCGCCCATGTGCTGCAGCGAGGTTTGTGCCTGTTGTTGGAACGCCTGGATACGTTGACCAAGATCTTGCAACTCCTGCTCCTTGCTTTGTTTTACAATACCTGTATAGGTAGCCTGGTTGGTTTGATAATCATTTAGTTTTTGTTGATATTCCTTCTGAAAAGATTCGAAAGTACTTTGTAACTGACCTGCATAGGCAGCATATTGTTTCTTAGCTGAGTCTGACTCAGGCATAGCTTTCAATACAGAATCAAGGCTAACGTGGCCAAATTTTTGAGCGGTTGCCTGTAATGAACAAATCATTGCTCCGAACAAGAAAGTTATAATTGCGATCTTTTTCATTTTACTTTTTTTATGGTTTTATTTATTGTTTGTTTTATTTGTTCCTGAATTATTTCCGGTGCTGTATCCAAGGTCTTTAAGTATCTCATCACTTTTGTCGAACTTTACACTGGTATAAAGCATAGTAAGATCGCTCGATTTATCAAATATAACTGCTAGGTTCTCCCTTTCTGCAAGTGCCTGAACAGCGTTATATATTTTGTCCTGCAATGGCTTTACTAATTCCTGGCGCTTCTTAAACAGGTCGCCATTCACACCAAAACGTTGCTTCTGAAGTTCCTTTACATCCTTTTCTTTCTGTTCGATCTCGGTCTGGCGCTTTTGTTTCATTTCCTCCGTAAGCAATACCTCATCTGCCTTATATGCCTTATATAATTGGTCTATTTCAGAATATTTGGCTTCAATTTCTTTTTGCCAGCCAATAGAAAGCTGGTTAAGCTGATCCTGTGCAACCTTATATTCAGGTATTTTAGATAGTATATACTGACTATCTACATAGCCAAATTTTTGAGCGTTGGCCACCAAGCCTCCTGCAACAAGCAGAATTACAAAAAGTAATTTTTTCATGGCTGTTTTCATTTAAAAATTGTTTTAGCCGACTCAGTAAGCGCGGCGAAATTAGCATTTTTTACAATTCTCCCAAATTCTGACCAATGGTGAACACAAACTGACCTTTTTGCATACCAGGCGCCGTTGGAATATCATCAGCCCTGAATCCATAATCAAAACCAAGTAAACCAAACATTGGCAAGAATATTCTAACACCTGCACCATATGTTCGATACAAGTTAAATGGATTAAAAGCCGTAACAGAACTCCATGAGTTACCTGCATCAGCAAATGCAAGCATATATACAGTTGCCTGCGGATTTAATGATATAGGATATCTGAGTTCCACGGTATATTTTGCAATAGCAACCGCGCCGGTAGTTGGTGATAAAGAACCTTCATCAACCCCTCTTAATGCCACTATTTCACGTCCATCTATAAGTGAATAACCGGTCAGGCCACTTCCACCGAGGTAAAACCTATCGAACGGGCAATATCCCAGTTCCGGGTTGTAGTCACCCAAAAAGCCAAATCCAACACGTGTATTTAATACAAAGTTGTGACCCTCTTTACCATCGGCACCCCTGTTATTGGTAATCTGAGTGTACCATGAGGCAGTGAATTTATATTTCTGGTATTCGAGCAGCTTATATTTCTGTTCCGGTGCCATGTCAGCATAATCTGGATGACCTGCAAACACTGAATACGGTGGCGTCCATTCACCAGATAGTTTCATGGAAGAACCCGTTACCGGGAATATCGGGTTATTACCTTCTGAATTTCGTTGCAATAACACTTTAGTACTTAAACTGGTTGCATAGCCATTCCCGAATATAAACTGAGAACCATAGTTCTGTACCGTATAATACTGGTAGTTCTCTGAAACCTGTAATGTGAAATAATCATCAAGTCGGCCCCATGGATTAAATGGAACCCCGTATCCAATTGAGGCTCCTTTAATATTAACAGATTCACGATCCACATTAGTTGTTGGCAAGCCATTACTTTCCGTTGTAGTGTATACACTAAAGCTGAGTGAATTGGGCTTATGGCCACCCACCCAAGGCTGTATAAAGCTTAAGTTAAGTGACTGATATGGTAAGCCGTTCGACTGGAAACGTAGGTTGATCTCCTGTCCGTCACCTGTAGGTATTGGTTTCCATGCATCACTACCCTTGAATGCATTCCGTATTGAAAAGTTCTTTAAGCTTATACCTGCCGTTCCCACAAAACCAAGGCCGCCACCCCAACCACCTGAAAGCTCAATCTGGTCTGATGATTTTTCAGCAACAGTGTAGTTAATATCAACGGTTCCATTCTCTGGATTTGGTGTAGGTACTACGTTCATTTTTTCCGGATCGAAATAACCAAGCTGAGATAATTCACGTTGTGTACGTATAACGTCCGATTTTCTGAACAGGTCGCCTGGCTGCGTACGTATCTGGCGCATTATTATTTTGTCATTCGTTTTATCGTTTCCGGAAACGGTAACATTATTTACCCTTGCCTGACTACCTTCATATATATGCATTTCCATATCTATGGTATCGTTATGCACATATGTCTCCACAGGGGTTACCTGGAAGAAAAGATATCCATTATCCATATACAGGGAACTGATATCGTTTCCGTTAGGGTTTGAGAATAGTCTTTCATTTAATAATGACGAATTATACACCTCGCCTTTTTTAATATTTAATACCGCACTCAGCAGTTTTGCCGGGTACCTTGCATTACCTATCCATTTAATAGTTCCGAAATAGTATCTATGGCCTTCATCAACCCATATATCAATATTTATGCGGTTTGGGTTTTTAGGAGACTTTGAAATAGAATCGCGCACAACACGCGCATCTCTGTACCCTTTGCTGTTATATTTTTCCACTATGCTTTTTTTATCATCAGCATAGTCGTCCTGTATAAGTTTCGATGGCTTGAAAATAGAGTAAGGAAAACGCTGACGCTTTGTTTCCTTCATAGTTCTGTGTAGTTGGCCTTCTGTAAGGGCAGTGTTTCCATGGAAAAATATGTCCTGTATCTTTATTTTCTCTCCACGTTTAACCTCAATTGTAAGAATTACAGAATTGGAAAGACTTGAATCGGGCTTTTCCTGAATGTTTACAGTTACATTCGAATATCCTTTATCAACAAATTTTTTAACTACCTGTTGCTTAACATCTGCTATTAAAAAGTCGGTTACAACCTTACCTCGAACCAGTTTTATTTCATCCCTTAGGTCGTTAGCCTCACCTTTTGATACACCTTTAAAATTAAATTTAGACAAGCGTGGCCTTTCAACAACAGTAATATTCAACCATACCTTATCGCCTTCCGTTTTAGAAACAAATATTTGCACGTCTTCAAAAAGGCCTTGCTTCCAAATGTTTTTTATTGCATCAGTTATTTTCTGGCCCGGCACCATCATTTTATCGCCAACGGTAAGTCCGGAAATAAGCACGAGAACATTTTTGTCCATATGCTCGGCACCTGTAACCGTAGGTTGCTCTGCCAGAATATATTCCTTGGGATTATTAGGGTCGTACTTACCGCTATCTGCACTTAGCTTCATTTGTGCCGAACCCGCAAATGAAATAAGGGCAAACAGGCTAAAAAGAAATATTTTGATTGAAGTTTTTTTCATTATTGCATCATGTTGCTTAATTGTTCGCTGGTCTTTCCAAATCGTCTTTCCCGTTTTTGAAAGTCGATAATGGCTGTTATAAAATCCTCTTTTCTGAAATCGGGCCATAGTTTTTCAGTAAAATATAGTTCTGAATACGCTATCTGCCAAAGTAAAAAGTTGCTTATTCTATGCTCTCCACTTGTACGTATCAATAATTCAGGGTCAGGTATATTGGTGGTACATAAATAGCTGGCAAAGTTCTCCTCGGTAATTTCTTCCGTGGTCATTTTCTTTAATTCAACCTGCTTTGCAATTTCCTTTACAGCATTCATTATTTCCCATTTCGAGCTATAACTTAGTGCCAACACTAAGGTCATACGTTTATTAGACGACGTTTTTTCAATAGCCTTCATCAATTCACGGTAACAATTCTTGGGCAAACTTTTCAGATCGCCAATGGCCTGAAGAGCAATATCGTTCTCCATTAATGTTTTAATTTCCTTATTGATGGTAAACACTAATAGTTCCATTAAGCTGCTTACCTCATCTTTAGGGCGGTTCCAGTTTTCGGTAGAAAAGGCATACAAGGTTACGAACTTAACCCCTATTTCGGCGGCTATTTCAATGGTATCTCTAACAGCCCTGACGCCATTTTTATGGCCAAATATCCTCGACTTACCTTTTTGTTTCGCCCAACGACCGTTGCCGTCCATTATAACAGCTACGTGCTTGGGAATTCGAGACTTATCTAAACCATTATCAATCATCAAAAAAGGCTGTAATACTTTTATAAGCGTGCAAAGCTACAAAAGCAAACTTAAAAACGGCCTAATTATTGTTAAAAATGCCTAAATCGGGTTTTTAGCTATGTAAATCAGCATTATTAGGGAAATGTGCCCTTTAGAATTCCTGAAGTCGTTTGGCTATATTCCATCTGAATGAGGCGGATATAACATCATCGGTATTATTATACTTTTTATAGTCGCTGCTTTGGTTTCTTATTACTGCAGTAAGGTCAATGAACATATTACGGGCAAGTTGAAATGAAACTGTTCCGCTTACGAACACAATAGTTGTTTTAGCGCCCTGGCCAATGAAATTGCCGTACTCACTTACCCGTTTGTCATAATCTAACATTACGTTGCTGCCATAATCCTTACCTGCAGTATCAAGGCCAATTCTGGTAACAAATAGCTTGCCTGTCAGGGTTAGCTTTGGTATGGGCTGAAACCTGAGTATGCCAATGCCTTCGTAAAAATTTGCACCATTAGGGTCGGCAAGTGGCTGGTCGAAGTTTGAATAATTAGCAAAGTATGAATAGTCTGTATATCTGGAAAAAGAAAAGTGTGTGTATGTATAGGGTGGTACAACGTTAAACTCTAACTGACCATCTAAATTTTTTATGCCGAACACATCAATGTACTTTGCGCCAATTTGAAATGCCTGCTTATTACCCCACCAGCCCGTATGAGCCAATATCTGGGGAAGATCAAACTCATCGAGAAGCGCTGTTCCATAGAGGGAAAAATGATGAAGGAAATTCCATTTAAAATTAAACCCTACGTGGTCTTTATCAGGTGCACCTAAACCATTTTCAACTGCATTATAAAAAATAAGCGGGTTAAGGTAATACCAGTCAAAGCCACGGTTATGAATACTGTCTGTATTGCCAAATGTTATCGATTCAAATAATCCCACATCAAAGTTCTTGGTAAAATGGTAAGTCAAATAATGCAAAGCCATGTACTTGCGAGGGTAATTGGCATCGGCAGTAAAATCCTGCAAATTATCTGCCACCATTTCTGCAAAAATGTTCACATACTCAAACTTCCACACCTTGGTATCTATTTTCCAGAACAAATAATTACTTGAATAGTCCGAAAGCATAAGTGAACGATATCCATCACCAATAAAATTTTTATCCTGCCCGAACTGAGTACTTATGTGCTTTGTAATATTAAAATCAACATATCCGTTTGCACTGTAAAAATCATATCCACCTATTTTAAAAGGCTTGTAATATCCTTCGCCCGGCAATGCGTACGACGATGTTATTCTGTTAACGGTATATTGAGGAAAAACAGCCTGGTTATCGGTTAATAAGGTATAAAAACCAATCTTGCCATCAATATCTCCACGCAGCTCCACACCCCTTGTATTAAGATACACTGTTTTGGTTACGGGTAAGATAGGTGGATTGCTATACCGGTCTTTGCCCAGTGTAAAATATGCAACAGGGTTTAGCTGAAAACGGAAGTTCTTTTTATTTACCGCATAAAAATCAGTCTTCTTTTTATAAAGGCCCCATATAAACTTATGCTTGCTGTTGGCTGAATCTTTGTTATTGCTCCATTCCCAATTATCATCCTGCAAATACTGAAAATTTGCCTTGTCAACTTTCGACCAATGCAAAGTAGTATCGGCTAGCAATTTATCTGCAAGATCTGCAATGTCAACTCTTAAATACGGCTTTACTCCTGTAAATATGTTGCCCGAATTTTCCGCCTTAATATCCAGGCGATCTACCAAATGGTAGTAATCATCATTTAAAGGAGCGTACACACTTTGCCCAATAGATATAACAGAATAAAATAAAGCAAGTCCACCCAAATATTTTTTCATCATGAGCTTTGTGTTTATGCTAAGACCACTACAAAGATAAGATTGTATAACGTTTATACTAAATAAAAGAGCCGCTACTTTGGTAGCGGCTCTTTACACAACATTTACTAAGCGGTCTTTAATCCAACAATATTTTCTGAACTCCTTTAGAGTTTTTACCGGTTACAGAAAGGAAATAAACACCTTTTGTATATGAAGAAAGATCAATGCTCTGAGTATATTCTCCTGCAATATGCAAGGTATTAGAGTAGATCGACTGTCCCAGCACATTCGTTACAGAAATTGTATACTCACCTGCGGCAGGTGTGTTGAATACAACCTGCAAGTGTCCCTGTGTTGGGTTCGGATACACCTTTACATCACTGGTTAACGAAACCTCATCAATACCTACTGCACTTTCAGGATATGCACCCGATTGGCTTGAGCAACCTGTAGAGCCTACAATTCCAGTTACCCTGTATACACCATTGGCAGTCATAACATATTTATAAGATGTTGCGCCTGCAATAACAGCTCCGTTCTTTGTCCAAACATATGAAGAACAATTCGATGGAGTACATATCAGCGTATCCCCACTACGTTTAACAGTTGGGGTAACCGGTGATGCGTTCACAGTAATATAATTGGTTGTAGTTATAGAATCTGTTCCAATGCTATTTGTAACCACCAGTTTTACCGCATACGTACCAGCTGCTGCATAACTAACAGTTGGATTTTGCAGTTTAGAAGTAGCCGGGGTGCCGCCTGTGAATGTCCAGCTCCAGCTTGTTGGCTGATTACTTGAAGTATCGAAATACTGAACTAAGCTACTACTACAAGCTTTGGTAGAAGATGCAGTAAACCTGGCAACAGGGCTTGCTGTTACAGCAGGCGGCATTATTCCAATTAATGCTTCAATTTGCTGGCTAAAATTCAAGGTATTCGGGTTCAGGTTATTAATACTATACCAACCATCATCCATTGCGCTCCATCCCCAATTCATATGGAAAAAATTAATTGAATTATACCCATCGCATACCCATGTATGGCCACCTTGACTAGGATCACTACCCACGTATTCTATCGGTCTGCCGCAATCAAGGTCATGTTCAAGTGTATCTTGCCATGCAACTGTATCAGCGAATTCATATACACCATGCATAATCTTTGTAGAATATTTAAAATACTTTGAATATGATATTTGTGCACATGACTGAGGATCATCTAATGTGATCACATACGCTCCACTTCCGGTTGGACTATAACTCATTTCAACACTTATACCTGCATCAGACATTGCCCTTGCCAAGGTAGTATCACTTGTAGGAGGAGAAGTTAAAGCCATAGCTGCCCAACCGTAAGGATGGCTGTATTTAGCCTTAAGTATTCCGTATGAACCACCTGCATTATAACTGCTTGAGCTTTGACCTGTGGCAGGGTATTGCCAAAACCTCATTATTTGGGTCATAGTTGTTGCAACGCATCCTGTTACTGCCCTATTACTTCCTGTACCCGGACAATCATCCCAATATGGAGATTCCTGATCGTAAGTACTTTTCATAAGAAATGTATTGCTTGAAGGAAACACACTATTAGCCTTATGAGATTGAGGTTTTCTCAGCGCATTGGGCACTATATTATTTTTGTACGATGTCCATTCATCAGCAATTTCATTGGTTGCTAAAGCATGGTTTGAACGAATTGCAGCAATTTCTGCATTACGTTTATTCATCCAGTAATTCATATTGCTGCCAGCTACTGGTATAGAATAACTGCCTGTGTTTGAACATCCTATTATAGGATGGCCTGCGTCTTCAGCAGAAACAATAACGAACCCACCCTGTGCGTCAACATTAAACACATAGTATGATACTTCTCCGTTGGCATCATGCTCAGTATAAGCAAGTGTTAACGTAGTAACCGATTTGTTAAAATTTTGGTTGTAAAAGCTAGATGCAACTGTTTGTGCAACATTTACACTAACGGTAGATGCTGTAAGTGAACAAACTGAAATAGCTGATGCAGCAAATAGAGTAATTAATTTTTTCATAATTATTTGTTTCGGAATTATTTTGCCAAGGTTGATTTAAGAAATTCAGGATTCTTCTCTAAACAAATATAGGAATCATTCCTTTCAAAACAAAAATAATTACAAGCTTTTTGTGTAATCACTGTCATGATTAACAATTCATTAACAGAATTCAGGCAAACACCATTTGTTCTACGTCCCTGTAAACCATTTCAATACCGGCTTCAAGGCTTATTTTATGCTTCCAGCCCAGGTTATTTAATTTGGTTACATCCATTAACTTACGTGGTGTGCCATCGGGCTTTGAAGAATCAAACTCAAGCTTACCCTGGTAGTTGCTTATCTTCTTTATAAGCATGGCAAGGTCTTTTATAGATATATCTGTACCCGTGCCAATATTTACCAATTCAGCTTCATTATACTTCTCCATTAAAAACATACATGCTTCTGCCAGGTCATCTACATGCAAAAACTCACGTAAAGGAGAACCCGAACCCCAAACCGTTACGGTTGGGTGTCCATCAATTTTAGCGGAATGGAACTTACGCAACAAGGCCGGAAGTACATGAGAATTATTCAGGTCGTAATTATCGTTAGGACCATATAAATTGGTTGGCATAACCGATATAAAGTTGCAACCATATTGCAACCTGTACGACTCACATAATTTAATGCCTGCAATTTTAGCAATAGCATAAGGCTCGTTGGTATATTCCAAAAGGCCTGTCAGCAAATACGACTCCTTTAATGGCTGTGGTGCCATTTTAGGATAAATGCAAGATGAACCCAGGAACATTAATTTTTTAACCTTATTTACATACGAAGCATGAATAATATTCGCTTCTATCATCAAATTATCGTAAAGGAACTCTGCACGATATGTATTGTTTGCATATATACCGCCTACTTTAGCGGCAGCCAGAAATACGTAATCAGGTTTTTCGTTTGCAAAAAACAAAGAAACATCTTCCTGTTTCCTCAGGTCGAGCTCTTTGGAGCCCATGGTAAGTATATTGGTATAGCCCTGTTGTTTTAACTTTCGGATAATGGCAGAGCCTACCATTCCTCTATGGCCTGCTACATATATTTTAGCACTCTTTTCCATCAGGTCAAACTCTATTCATTGAATTTTAACACATCGTGCCCACCTTCCAGCAAGTATTTATCCTTTTCAAACAATTTCAAATCACTTGCCACCATTTCCTTTACCAGGTCTTCAATAGTTAATTTAGGTGTCCAGCCCAATTTCTTTTTTGCCTTCGAAGCATCACCTATCAACAGGTCAACTTCAGTAGGGCGGAAATAGCGTGGGTCAATTTCTACAATAACATCTCCGGTAGCTTTGTTAATACCCTTCTCGTCTTTACCTTTTCCTTTCCACTCCATTGTAATACCCACTTCGTTAAAAGCCAGTTCTACAAACCTGCGTACCGATATTTTCTTTCCTGTAGCCAACACAAAATCATCCGATACATCTTGCTGCATCATCATCCACATACCTTCAACATAATCTTTGGCATGGCCCCAATCTCTTTCAGCATCAAGGTTACCAAGAAAGAGATTCTTTTGCAAACCCAGCTTAACCTTTGCAGCTGCACGTGTAATTTTACGTGTCACAAATGTTTCGCCACGTATTGGGCTTTCGTGGTTAAATAATATACCATTGCAGGCAAACATATTGTACGCTTCGCGGTAATTCCTTACTATCCAGTATGCATATAGCTTGGCTACACCATACGGGCTGCGCGGATAAAATGGTGTTGTTTCCTTTTGTGGAATTTCCTGGGCGTATCCATATAATTCAGAAGTAGATGCTTGGTAGAATCTGCTCTTATCTTCCCTTTTTAATATTCGTATTGCTTCCAGTAAGCGCAATGTTCCCAGGGCATCAGCATTCGCTGTGTACTCAGGTGTTTCAAACGAAACCTTTACATGCGATTGTGCAGCAAGGTTATAAATTTCGTCGGGTTGGGTCTCCTGTACAATACGTATCAGGTTAGTGGAGTCGGTCAGGTCGCCATAATGGAGGAAGAAATTGGTCTTTCCTTCGTGAACATCTCTGTAAAGATGGTCGATGCGATGGGTATTGAACATTGAGCTGCGGCGTTTAATGCCGTGTACTATATAGCCTTTCTTTAATAATAGCTCTGCTAAATATGCTCCGTCCTGTCCGGTTACGCCTGTTATAAGGGCTGATTTTGCCATTGTTTACGTATTAGTTACTGCAATAATACTGAGAAAAAGTGAATGTAAGTTGACACTTAAGACTTTTCTGGGCGTTCCCCTACGGGTCGGGCTATCCGCTGCAAGTCCTCGCTACGCTGTGGGCTTTACGCTACTATCCCTAACGCGAGTTTCGCCGTAAGTTAACGGTTTTATTCCCTCTCCTCTCAGGAGAGGGTTAGGGTGAGGTCGCCTGCTTGCCCCACCTCGTTTCCTCCCCTAAAAGGGAGGACGCTACTTTATCTATCTGTCATACTTACTTCTTACCCCCTATTCCTTACTCCTAATTGTATTGATAAATACAATATAATACTGGAAAGGAAACCATAGGCAAGAGGTTAAATTGCTATTTCTTTCAAAACACTACCAAATCCAATGTTTTAGCCCTTTTAGCCATGTTTTTTAAGGGGTTACTTATTTCTATTTTTTGCGCCTTTTTGCCCCCTTTTGCGACCAATTCCTGCCACTATTATTTATCAAGGACCTTTGCTCTATTAAAAATTTATTAACAACATTTTACAATGAAAACTAAAATCTCAAGTACCGAACTATATAGGCGTAAAAGTGAACTTGGTACTGTAGCACTTAAAAGTCGTAAAAATGGAAATAACCCCGAGTCATTATACCTTGAAGTATATGAAAAGGCCACCCAAAAGAGGCATCTTGAATTTTTGAACCAGTACTTAACAGGAAATGAACACATTGATACTCAGATTAAAAATGATGCCCTTATAAAGTGTTCAGCATACATGTTTAATAGCCCAAAATCAGACTGTTTGAGTTTTGATGCCTTTATAAACGAAATGATTCTTAAAATTGATAAAGAACAAAGCCGTAAAAGCAGCCGGACTTCTTTAAGTAGATTAAGGGAATATATGAAGCTAACTACTATCCCCTTTAATAAAGTTGATGAAAAGCTTCTATTAGGATTCAGGAATTGGCTTTTAAATGAAGCCTTAAGCGAAAGAGGTGGCTTACTTGAAAAGGGTACAAGCGATAATTATTTAAGTATCATTATGCGATTTGCAAACCGTGCGCAGCGAAAGGGCTTTATTTCAACCAATGCTTATAATTCAAAGGAAATACCCTGTATTGGCAAGGTTGTAAAGATTCCGATTACCTTAACAGAGGAAGAGATAAAGAAACTCCAAAATACCCCTTACCCTGCTGCCCCTGAAATATGTAAGGCTTTAATGCTTCAATTTGCCTGTGGTCAACGGTGGGGTGATGTAAGGGGTATGACCTGGGACCAAATTGTATTAGAGGCTGATGTATATAAGATAGTATTAAAACAAGAAAAGACAGATAAGATTTTACCTTCGTTTATAACCAAAGCCTTAATAGATTGGGTTGGGGAAGGAAAAGTAAGAACAGGGATTATTTTTACAAGAATACCTAAAGACTGTCAAACGGTAAGGGAGCATTTGAAGGAATGGTGTACTAAGGCTGAAATATTTAAGAAAGTAGGAACGCATACAATGAGAAGGAGTTGCGCTACTATTCTTTATAAAAAAGGAGTACCACTATATACTATTAGCAAGATATTAGGCCATAGTTCTACTGATATAACCCTGCGTTATATTGGTTTAGATGAAACAGACATTCGTAATGGGCTTAGTGTTTTAAAAGATATGACTAATGGGTTCACTTATCGTAAGACTGCTTAATTTGTTTCCGTTAAAAAGAAAAGGCCGAGATATTTCTCGGCCTTTTTTATGACACTCTTCCCATTGCTTCAATTTTTCCTTATGGTTTTCTGTGTTAGTCTATTTACACTGCCTTTAGCTTTTGAAGAATCAAAGTAATGGTTAGGCGCATACTTTTCAATTTTTAGTCTTTTCTTTACAAGCTACCAAAAATAGTTTTCCTAGTTCTGTTAATATATTCTCGATATTAGAATCCATATCTATGTCAAGGTCGACATTTAAATACATGCTTCTATCAGAATTAGGGATTTCTAAAGTTTGAGGATTAGCATAATATTCTTTTTCTTCCTTAACTAAACCAAGTCTAATTAAATTTGAAAGTTCAAATTCTTTCAAATTACTTATTGTAATTGTTTCTTGGTTTTTTTGTTGTAGTAATTGAGATTCTTCTAGGTTTATGGCATAGATTTGATTTTGATACTTGTTTTTATCTGATTTCAAATTATCATACTCTTTAACATCTAATTTTGAAGTATTGTTTATAAATTGAGTTGTTTGGTAATCAATTTGAGCTATTTTGTTATTTAAGTCTTTTTTTATCTCAGGCAAATCCTCACGCAATTCTTCTAATTCTTTCGTGGCTTTTCTAATTATTTTTTGTACCTTATCATATGCATTTTCCATTACAGTAAATTCATTTAGGGATATCTGGCTAAGAATGTATGGGAATACATGGTTTTGGATATTTTGTTCAGAATCCACCATATTTGCTAATAAAATGGCCCACTTGTCTTGTAAAACTTGATCCTCTTCAAGCCCAGAAGATTCTAATAATGGGCAAAGTAATTTCAATGGGATTGTCTTTGGTGAAATATTATGTTTTTCGCAGATTGCTTTTGCTTTATTTAACATTTTTATTTGATTCTTGAACTTCAAAAGTGTTACTTGGTCTTTAAGTAAAAGACCTGTTTCTTCAACCGACGGCATTATTAATTTATCTAAGAAATCTTTTGCTATATCAATACCCTTTTCCAAGGCAGTTGATGTTATGTTGATTTTTTTATTCACCCAGTGTAAGAATTACGAATTAAAAATTACGAATCAATTACTGCACTACCAGTTTCCCACTTCCAATAGCCTCCCCTTCGTTGTTGGTTACCCTATACAGGTATATCCCTTTAGGTTCATTGCTTATATCTATTTCAGTAGTATTACTATTTATCTGTTTTTTATAAATGCTTTGCCCAAGCATATTATAAACTTCAACTGTATTTTTAATTCCTAATTCGTAATTCGTAATTTCAACGGCAAACTTGCCATTGCTTGGGTTAGGAAATACACTCATAACTTCTTTTGGTGTATTTATACTTTGCACCGAAACAGTTGCCAAACTGTCCACAAACGCACTATCGGGGCTTACTATTACGTCATCAACATAATAATACGCACTCCCTGACTGACCAGAGTAATCTATATATCTTATACTGCTTGAAGAATCATTCTTAAAATTACCAATGACAATATACTTCTCTCCTCCTTTAGCAATAAAACTGCCTGATATTTTCATCCAATTTAAAGTGTCAATTAGCTCTTGCTTTTTGGGGTTGTTTGCTACTTGAGGATTATATGGTAGCTCTTGCCCTAATGAACTGTTGTTAAGCGGCACATAAGTATTTGAAAAATATGCCCCCATATCACTGCATGCATAATCTGACGCATTTTGAAGATTTACAAAAAAAACAACATAATACTTGATACCTGAATTTAAAGAACTTAAAAGCGGAGCTTCCAAATAATCTCTGTTATTTGCATATTTTGTTGAACCATAAGGATAAGTTGTATCGCCCCCACTTGTAAACGAACAGATACCAGCATAGGAAACACCTGTGTGAGCATACTGAAAACCATAAAAGTAGTTATACGGAACATTTCCTGATAATGAGGTTGCTCCACTTCCTGCTCCAGTATCGCCCGGGCATTGAGCTGTAAAATAAAAAAGGCCGTAGTTTTGACCTTGCCCCGTCCAATCAGAAACATAATTAATGAATTGATTACAGTTCTGAGGGCATTGAATAATATTCTCAAATGAATAATTAGGAACCAAATTTTGAGAGATCGAACCCAAAGCCATGAAAACAAATATTGAAGTAAATAAAACTCTTACTTTCATGCTTTTGGGTTCAATACCCAAATATACTCAATTTTAGTGAACTATCATTACCTTATCGGCCTTAATCAGCTTACTATTTTCATCTGTTATTCTGTAGTAATAAATACCAGGAACCAACGTATTTATCGGTAGAATTGTAATGTGTTGGGTTATTTCTTCACAAATAACTTTTTCTCCCAATGAACTATACATGCATATTGTTCCTGTTTGCCCGTTTGCTAAACCCACTTCTACATTTAACAATGTGCTTGCTGGGTTAGGGTAAACTATCACCTTTTCATTATTAACTATTAATTGGGCTACGCCCATTAAGCTATCGGCATAGTTGCTATCAGCACTTACTATTACATCATCAATATAATACCATGCTTCTCCACCATCTGGTGATGGCTGCCCCAAATACCTGATGCTGCTCGCAGAGTCATTTTTGAAGTTACCGATTGTTATATAGTTTTCTCCGCCTTTAGCAATAAAATTGCCAGATATCTTCATCCAATTCACCGTATCAGTCAGTTCTTGTTTCTTAAAATTATTGGCTACTTGAGGTACGTAGTTTAATACAGTGCCTTTACTATTAAATGGAGGTGCGTTTTTTGAGAAATATACTCCCATATCGTTGCATGCAAACCATGAGCCATTCACAAGGCTGACAAAAAAAGTAACGTAGTAAGTTGCCCCCGCTTTCAATGAGTCCGTTAATTGTACTTGCATATAATTTCGATTGTTAGCAAACATGGTTGAGCCGTAAGGGTAAGTAGTATCGGAAGGAAGTCCAATAATAAATGTGATAATTGAACCATAAGATACTCCGGTATGGGCATATTGAAACCCATGATAACTTCCATCAAAAATATTATATGGCACACTTCCTCCTCCAGCAGAATCCCCCGAGCACTGATGAGTACAATAGGACAGACCACTTATGTCGCCAGCCTGACCCGTCCAATCAGAAACATAACCATTAAATTCTCCTACTCCTGTTGTACATTTTATGATGTGTTCGAAAGAATAATTAGGAACAAGATTCTGGCTCTTTGATATGCAAAGAGCTGTGAAATAAAAAAACAATATAAATATTTCTCTTTTCACAGCTCTTTGCTTTTATGCAAAGTTATGTGATTTTAGTGTACTATCATAATTTTATCTGCCTTGACAAGCGTACCTACTGCATCAGTGATACGGTAGTAGTATATGCCTGATGTTAGGTTGTTAATCGGCAATGTTGTTAAGTTTTGTGACAATTCCTCGCATATCACCTTTTCGCCAAGGGTACTGTACATACAAACTTCATACGTCGTACCTTGCGGCAATTGAACTTCAATATTTAATAACGAATTCGCTGGATTAGGGTACACCTTAGCATTCTTGCTTACCAACGGCTGAGGTTGGTTATTATTCACCGGCGGTCCAGTGTGTTTATGCCCTACTCTTCCACCTGCTGTTGTACAACTATCACTGAATTCCCATTCACTATTTGTTAGCAGGTTCAGCATAGTCCTTGCCTGGTACACTGCCATGCCGCCCATATCGGGGCATTGGTAGGCAATGCGGTATAGGTGTACCGAATCTAATGAATCCATAACATACACCCCTGCGCCAATTATATATGCATAAATGCTGTCAACTGTTTTATAGTTTGCTTCTATAGTATCAGTAGGGGTAAAAGAGGTCAGTGCAGTTTTTGCTTCATCGTACGAAGTTGAATCTAAGTAATTATTTATGGTGTACAATTTACCCATGTTATCGCTTACATTGTTGTTATAAAACTTGTTCAGGTTGGTATCGCCCGTTCTCAGGCTGTCGTACGTAGCAACTTCATCAAACACCATTTGCTGGTTTATTTGCTTAGTGTATGGCGCATACACGCTATAATGCATAGAATCCATTGCAATGCTATCCATGATCGGGCTATGGTTATTAGGGCATGAAGGGCATGATGAACCACAACCAAGCGCAGTTCCAGATATAATTATTAAATCTGAAGAAGTGTAGGCTCCAGTTGGGAAACTTAGATTATTAGTTGGATCCGTTGTTATGCCCGAAGAAACATCTAAGGGAGCATTACTAGCTGATGCGTTTTCAACATAGGTTTCTGAACGCAGGAAATTGGTGGTTGGGTTGTTCCATGTATTGCCGCTTGGGTGTGGGCTGTAGCCCTGAACGCCTAACAGAGCGTTATTCCAAAGCACAAAGCCATCGTAACTCGCACCCGATATACCAAATGAATTGCTTAACATGCGGTTAGCAACGCAGTTTCCGGTAAACCGCATACACTCGCCAACGCTGTATATATTGTTGCATTGTTCAACTATTCCGCGGCTGTACAATACATTTATACCAACCACTTCGGTATCGGCAGGTACTATACCGCTTCCAGGTGTTAAATAAGTTCCATTGGTATAAATATTCGGGTTGCTTTGCACTAAAAAATTTCCTCCAGGACCCCAGCAATTCTCAATACGTATGCCCGATCTTTCTGTTTTTGAATTGGCTGATGCAGCAGGTATAGCTCGTATTCTCAAGTATTCATTGCTATCTACCCATGTTTTCTGGTTCATCATATTCTTCACCCAGATACAGTTAAGTGCATCGTACACAGTATTAAAATTAATAAATATGGGGGCAAATGTGGTACGGTTGGGGCCGTTCTCAACTAAAATTCCCGTATTCATTGCGCCGCTACCTGCAATTGACAGGTTATTATAATTAACGTGCTCAACATCTGTCCAGTTAGGTATTTTAAGTGTTCGGGTAAGATGTATACCCGTAGAGTAATTAATAACAGTATTGCTGTCAACTTCCAAGACCTGGGCTTTATTGGTTTTAATATAAACCGCATGGTCGCCCAATAGTGGTTGACAGTAGCTGGAATTATTATTTACGGTACCGAAAGTATTGTTATTGATTTGAATAAGTGTATAGTTATTTATGTCAACACCACGGTATACATTAGCAAATGTGTTAGGCTCATACGTTTGTGCCGCTCCAACTTTAATAACGTGGCCGGGTGAAGTAGCATTTGCAAGAACACCCTCACCAATAGGTGTACCACCGCATAGTTTTCTTGGTCCCACCATGTTCCAAAATTTATTATTGTACACCCAAATATCGGCGTCGGAAGCTTGTATTCCGAAATTCATTGTGCTGAACGTATTTGTTGAACTGGCTGCCAGTGTACCTATCATTACCGACTTGTTGGGTACATTGTTTACCTGTACACCTGTATACGTTATTATGCCGCTATAAGGCGATTTTAATGAAGGGCCTGAATATGTACCGTCGAGGCTTGTGGTTAATGAGTCACCTTGCAAGGTAAGTGGATATATTGTACCTGTATTAGTATAGCCATCAATGTACACATCGTAATGGTTGTTATTAAGTATAGAATTGGCTACAGTAATAGTTGGTGGCGTTACCGGGCTTACCGCCGAAAGTGCCTCTATGCCTTTTTTAGCATCCTCTATAATAGTTCCTCCACTGACAGATAATATTCCGGCGGCAGTTGCACCGCTGGAAGGAGAAACTACAATTCCGTTCCACATATCGCTGCAAGCCCATAACCTTGAAATGGTTGAACCATAATTCTCAATGGTGAGTGAACCACCTGGCATTACATCTATTTCAGAGTTTGCATCCATTCGTATATCGGGGCATCCTTCAAATATCACATTACCCGTAACCTGCACCGTACCTGAAATGGCAATAGGCAGTGTAACATTAGTATATGTTGTTGCCGGTATGGTTGAAGTGGTACCACCACTGCCCCATACATATGCAGCACCGGAAGGGGTGCAGCAATTAGTAGTACCCACTACTGTTATTGTAGCAGTAGGCGAAACACAACCGTTTGCATCTGTACCTATAACATTGTATGTTACTGTTGAGGTAGGGTTTGCGTTTACTGTTGTTCCGGTAGAGGCACTTAAAGTTAATGAAGGTGTCCATGTATATGTGATGGCTCCACTAGCTGTTAACGCATCATAAAGTGAAGCACACACAGGTACCGGCCCTGCTGAAGTAACCGTTACGGTAGGGTTTGGGTTTACAGTTACAACAACTGTCTGCGGATTTGAATTGTTTGAGCAACCCGAGATAGTGTAATATACACTGTATGTTGTCGTAACTGTTGGACTTGCAGTTACTGTTGCTCCCGTGGTCGCGCTTAAGCCTCCTGACGGAGCCCAATGGTAACCCGTGGCTCCAGTAGCTGAGGCCGTAAGTGTTGTATTATTACCTAAACATATTGCGGGATTTGAAGGAGAAACCGTTGGAGGGGCAGGGTTTCCAAGTGCAAAGCCAATACTGTCAATACCTATATCTCCTCCGTTAGCAGCTTTTCCTCCCGCCACAAAAAGTTGCACTATTGCAGTTGTTGTGTTAGCGGTATAACACATCGTGAATGGTGCCCAACTTGAACAATCATATGTACCGGCGACTACTCCATCAGCAAGGGGTAAATTACCTAATTTAGCATTATTAATAAAAGGAATAATAAATGTAGAACTACCATTATCGCTTGCATCCAGTGCCAAAGCGGAAAATGTCAGAACATATGTAGCTCCGATTGCTAAACCACTTATAGTGTCACTCCATGCAATAGCACCATATGGAATGTGATTATATAGATTATTTATAGGGCCAAAAGGACTACCTCGGAAGTTAGAACATTCTTTACAGCCATCCGATGGTGCGTCTACCGCTAAAAAGTAGCTCCCGCTAGCAGCAGATGCGCTGTTGAATAGGGCAGGCAAATCATTTACATGAACTATCTGATACATATCGGTGAAGTCATAATCTTTACTATGAATTCCTGCCACAACTGTTCCAGTAAAACTGCATGTAACATTTATGGCCGTTACGGGATCGATATATCCAGTCAAGTATCGCATATTTGGAGAACCAATAGGATATTTTTCTACTGAAGCCCCGGTTGTATTTGGTGGTGTTGCTGGCGAAGCAGTAGAAAAAATATAAGAAACATCATAATAACTATTTGGTATACATAGGTTACCTGATGCATAATTATAACTTGGATCATGCCCAGCACCGGCACCGCCATCAGGATACATTTCAAAATTTCCATTATATGCAAGATTAGGGCCACAGGCTGTAATACCGCAAGAATATTGTGGAAGTATACCTTTAAGTGAACTGAAAGACATGGATGAATATGAAAAATATGCTGAGTTGATTTGAGGTAGGTAACGCGTAGCCTTTACAAAGTACTGTGAATGAGGTGTGAGATTTCTATAGTAAATGAACGGAAGTGTATCATTTCCACTTGTTATTATATTTGAATCAACACGAGTTAATGATCCACATGCACCACTATATAAATATATCCCTTTTAAGCTGCATGCTGGTGTATCTATTGAAGATTTTGGAAAACCCAAAGCAATTTCATATATTGTGGAATCTGGCGTAAAGCTAAACCACATTACGGTATCACCAATCGGGAAGGCGAAATCGGAATCATTTACCTCATTAGGTACGCTTATGTTATTAGAGCAACTGGTACCTGCACAGGTAACTACCGTTATTGTTTTAGTTGCAGTTGAAGAACAGCTATATGAACTTGTTCCTGTAACAGTATACGTGGTTGTTGAGGTCGGGTTGGCATCAACAGTAGCTCCTGTTGTTGCACTTAAACCGGTTGAAGGTCCCCATGTGTATGTGCTGGCTCCGCTTGCATTGAGTACAGTTTCTCCGCCACTTGCACATATTGTTGCGGAAGGTGTTGTAATATTAAGTGTAGGGGTAGGATTCACAGTTATCCCACCAGTTCCACCCGCATTCAATGCACATTGGTATTGTTTACTTACAACTGCAAAAACAGTATATGTTGTGCTTGCACTTGGGTTTGCCGTAACTGATGAGCCAGTCGTGGCAGTCAATCCAGTGCTTGGATACCACGTATAACTGCTGTACCCGCTTGCACTAAGTGAGGTTGAACTTCCGTTACAAATAGTCGCCGAAGTAGGCGACAATGTTACTGCAGGTGTTGCACTATTCGTTAACTGGTTGCCCTTGCAATCTAAAACACCTTGTGTTATAGTTAAGGTATTGTTTACTGCAATAGGGTGCGTTAAAAACAATGTATCTGTTGCAGCACTTTTGTTCAATGTAAAATTGTAAAAGGTAGGTGCATTGGTTCCATTTACCTGTGCATTGGTACTGCCATTAAATGTTGCGGTTCCTGTGCCATAGGCATAGTAGCCATTGTTTGTAAATGTGCCGCCAATATTCATGGCACCTGTTGTAAATAATACAGTATCGGCATTGGTAAGGTTGCCGGTAAGGTTTAAGGTTCCTGTGTTTTCAACTAAAGTGGTATTGGCATTTACGTTCAGGTTCCCGGCTACTGCAAGCGTTGTGCTTGCAGGGGTTTTGCGTGTTACGCTGCTGCCGGAACCTAATACTAAGTTTCCATATGTAGGCGTGGTTGAAATTGTTTGTGCCGTATTAGCTAAATAACTTATTGTACTGCCAGCGTTAAGTGTAGTATGTGCTGTTGTAAATAGTGTAGGGAAAGTAACATTGGTACTTGAAGAAACTGAACCCAATAACATATTCGTACCTGATGCCATAGTAAATGTGCCCGATGTATTACCTTTTATTTTGTGTGTTTGACAATCAAACACTCCACTTGAATCTGCCAGGTTATGGTTTACCGTTATAGAGTCGCCTAAAAACAGCGTGTCAGTGCTTGCCGCCTGCTTTTGGGTCAGGTTATAGAATGATGTAGTATATGTTCCACCAATGGTTTGGTTTCCACTGCCATTCAATTTCAACAAACCACTTCTGGCATTAAAACCATTTGTTGCGGCATTATTGGTAAAATTACCTCCGAGGGTTACAGAATAATTTGAACTACTTACATCTAAAATTCCGGTAGTTAGTAAAAGGTTGCCCTTTATAATAACATTATCACTCAGAACTAAGGCATAAGAGCTGCTTGAATTTACAGTGAAATTATTAAATGTTGTAACCGATGTACCTGCAATGTTCATATTCCCGTTTGGCACACCAAACGTAACGGTTCCGTTACCAGGTATAAAATTGGCGTTGTTTGTCCACTCATGTAAAAAAGTAAGATTGTAATTCGATGAACCTCCATTCAGGTTACCTTGGGTAATAGTAACATTATATACATTTATTGAACTGCCAAGTGTTACTGTATCGGTTAAAGCGCTTTGGTTAATTTGTATGCTTCCTATTGCTGAACTGGTTCCACTTATTGTTTGATTATGGCTGCCATTCATAACAACGGTTGCTGTAACAGTACCGCCATTACTCACATAGTTACCGCCCACATTAAGTGTACCGCTGGTTATGGTATACGTTCCTGCCAGAATAGTGAGATCAGACGCTACCGCAATATTTGCATATTGCGCTGTATTACTTCCAACCGTCATCTTGTGAAAACTGCAAAGATTGTCGTTAAGCACACCAGATAAAATGTATGCAACTCCGTTCAGAGCAGTAATGGTGCCAAGGTTATTTACACTCTCTATAACTATGGTATCGTTATACGCAGCCGGAACAAAAAGCGTGCCGGAATTAGCAATATAAATCGTGCTAATGTTAGCCTCGATAAAGGTAGTATCAGTACTTACTTTCGGTATAAGCTCGAGTGAATGGAAAATACTATTTATCGGTCCGCTTACCCCACTTAAAACCTGGTTGGTGCTACCCTCAAAATATGTAATATATGAGCCATTATAAGTTCCGTTGTTTGTTACATTCCCCTGCAGGTATTCATTCGCTGAATATGTATCATATGTAGCCCCCGAATTAATGATCAGGTTACCCTTTATCGTGTCCCAATTAACTGTATTGTTTTTAAACGTAACACCTGAACCTATTGTAAGATTACCTTTTATCCATGATTTAGAAACCGCTGAAGTACCCGCCGATGATGTTGTAACGAGTAAGTTACCATAATACGGTGTTCCTGAAACCGTTTGCCCGGTACTCGTGTTATTTGCCTGGTATACTACTGTACTGGCTGCATCCAAGGAAATGTGTGCAGTAGTAAAAGTGCTCGGAAAGCCCGGCAAGGTAGAGGATGAAGTAAGTCCTAATACCAGTGTAGTACCCGATGCCATGCTCATGGTACCGGTTGAATTACCCGTAATAGAATACGTGGCACATGCAAATACGCCTTCAGATATTGTAAAATTATTATTCACATGAATTGCTTTACTTAAGGAAACGGTATCAGATGAAGCAGAAGGGTTAGCAGTAAGATTATAAAATGTTGTTGTACTGCTTCCGCCAATAGTTTGATTTACTGAACCTGCAAAGGTTACCGTTCCTGTAGAATAGGTAAAGGTTCCGTTATTGGTAAAGTTATGATACACAGTTAATGTATTTGAACTGCTTACCGTTAATGTCTTGGAACTATTTATGGTTATACTGTATACACTTTCGTTAGCATCGAGTGTTACGGTATTGGCAATAGTCAC
>Ga0206929_1018_pt1 | contig 44350 bp, 30 predicted proteins | sample Alteio_BWOrgHeat_19_FD_152929 | JGI IMG/M metagenome (GOLD analysis project Ga0206929, IMG submission 152929) | Enriched cells from forest soil in Barre Woods Harvard Forest LTER site, Petersham, Massachusetts, United States -... | ecosystem: Environmental > Terrestrial > Soil > Temperate forest >...
AGAAAATCAAAAAACCGGCGGAAGGAAGAGAAAGTGGATTTGCCTCTTAAATAATTGTCGAGAAAATACGAAAACGGTTGCATTGTTTAGGTGTTGAATTTTTAAAATAAACAATGACAATTTACGAAAATCGCCTCTCATTTTCCCTTTAGCTTACTGTGTCTCAAAAACATATTCAGTCAAAATAAATCCGCCTTCCGACTATATCAAAGATATCATCTCGACATACAGACTATCCGACGACCTTCTTCCATCCTTCGAAATAAATCCAAGGTACACATGCAATGTTTCCCCACTTAAAGAAGGATCATGCATTGAACATAAACACAAGGCCCGGTCGGCGGCACCCATTTGAATACTCCAATGATTCAAACGCTCGCAATAAGTAACTAAATAAGCTTTGTCATCGGGACACGCATTATAATCATTACCAAAATTTACCCAGGTGCATTGCAACAAACCAGCAGAAGGGGAGGTGCATGAAATTTTTGCGGCACCTGAAAGTTTTCCGCGGCCAAGTATTACCTGACTGTAATCGATTTGGAAATACGGATAGTTTCCGGTTATGGCGGAACGATAGTTTAACGAAAAGGCTTTGTTGAACCGGGTCATACTTGATGGATCCTGACTAAAACCTTCTTTTAAAAATTCAGTAAGCGGTTGCAGCATTTTCATCAGTAGTGAAAATTTGAGCTGTTGACGATACTGTAATGCAGAAAAGTTTGTCCTTTCCGTGGTCTCTTTCTGGCGGATCACCTGTTTTCCTTTCCATGTGCTTCCAATGATATTGCCGATGGGACCGGTAAATGTTCCCAAGGGACCGTGTTTTAATATAGCCACTTTAATTATTTTAAGTTGTTGATTAAAAATGGGCAGCCCTCGTAAAGCCTAAAGCCCAAAGCCTAAAGCCTAAAACTCTATAGTAAACTCAGGCTGCCCTGTAAGGAAAAATCAGAATATGAAAATGAAATCACTTCCATACTTCCATTCTTCCATACTTCCATACTTGCTTAAAGGACATTCACGACACCCGTGTACACAGTGTTAGAGTATGTCTTACCGTTCGCCGATACAAAACCTAAATAGGTCTGAACCGGTTTGCCGCTGAATGCAGGTGTGTCAAGTATATACGTTCCTGCATTTCTTGTCGCAGCGGTACTCTGGTTATAGATCCAGTGGCCAAGCGCTTCGCAGAATATTGCAACGAATGCAATGTCTGTTGGTAGCGCTTTTCCAAGGCCACTGTTATCCGTCCAGTTGAATGCAACTTTTCCCGCCACTGTCGATGTCGCAGCAGGCGCTCCTGGCACCGGCAGATCACCACGGCTCAGAAGAACCATTTGGTAATCGACTGTCAGTGCTGGATATACACCCGTCACGGCATTCTGCAGATTGTAGGAAAAAGCTTTATTGATGCCCGACATGCCGACAGCGAGACTGTCGAAAGTCAGATTCAGTAAAGATGTCAGCGGCTGCAGGAATTTGATCATCAGACTAAATTTTGCTTTCTGCTGAATTTGCGTTTGGGTCGGACTGCCTTTTCGCCCGACAGGCAGGCCCCGCATCACCGCGATACCCTTCCAGGTACTGCCGATCACCGTGCCGACCTTGCCGCTAAAGGCTCCCAGAACACCTTGTTTGATTGTTCCCATAGTTCGGATTTTAGAATGAATAATTGGATTAACTAAATCAGGATTAGGCTACGCATTGCATCACCGTCATCGTTTACCTGTGCGCACAAAAAAACTCCGACGGTTCCGGAAACCTTCACCTGACAATGTAAAAATGAGATGTTCCCGAAAATGAATTTGCCAGTCAAAATGGTGACTGGCAAAAATTCCTTCAAAAAAAGATTTTTTTCGGTCAGAAATGGAAACCCGCAAAAAGCCATGAAAACCTCCGCCGAATTAAAATTCACAACAGACTTCTGGCTTCTTTCTGGCTGGTTTCTGGCTGCCCGCTGCTGATTTTCCAAGGGAAACACTGCTCAGACAGCCATGAATCAGCCATGATTCAGCCAGGAAACTGCCATTTGACTGTCGTGAATACATCGCAAAAATTTGATAAAAAAATCGGCTCAGAAGCCTCGAAAAAAGTTCTAAAAGGAAAAATCTTTCCCAGTCACCCATTTGACTGGCAAATTTCTTTTTGAAGTGATTGCACTTTTGACATGTAAACAATTTTTTTAAATAAACACAGGAGTAAACGAATTAAAAATCCCTCCTGTGAAAACCGCCGGAGTGAGCCCGATGTTTTGATGGTTTCATCGGTCCGGCTACTCCTCCCGAAAGGGAGGAGTTTTTTAAATCTAAGATTATGGAACTGGAATTAATCAGAACATACTTCTGGTCGGGAACAAACGGAAAGATTCTTTTTCAGGGCCGGTTCATTGTGTACACCATTGAACTCCCCTGGCAGAACAACCATGCACGGGTATCGTGCATACCCGAAGGAAGATATGAACTGAAAAAAAGATGGAGCCCGAGGTTTCTCCGGCATTTACAGGTGATGAATGTAGTTCGACGGGATTATATTCTTTTTCATGCTGCCAATGACGCATTGCGGGAATTGAAAGGCTGCATCGCTCCGGTTTCTTCTCTCACCGGTGCAGGAAAGGGGCTCCGTTCCAGGACGGCACTGCAATCCCTTACCAGCCTGGTATACGGTGCCCTGGACCAGCATGATCCGGTATTCATCACTATAAAATCTATCGTATGAATGTAATCGACAGGCTGGCGTCACCAACGCCAACGTTCTTTCAAAAGCTCAGAAACATCGGACTGGTCCTGGCTGCCGTTAGTGCAGCCATCGTGGCGGCGCCCGTTGCGTTGCCCGCTATCGTGGTTACGGTAGCAGGTTACCTGGCTGTTGCGGGAACCGTACTTGGTGCCGTGAGTCAAATCACGATCCCGGCTGACACCAAATGATCCCGTATATGACGGGATAAAAAAAGACCCCCCGCCATGGCGGGGGGCTTTTTTCATAGGAGTCTCGTCTGATTAATTGCTGACGGTGATGGTTCTTCTATGAATCATAAAATGACCTCCCTGTTTTCTGAGCGCTTCCAGCAGATCTTCGATTTTCGCATCACGCGGGATGGTGATGGAATATTTCTTATTGGGGATCTCACTATCATAGACAATCTTCACATCATACCAACGGGCAACTTCACGGAGTATGGATTCTATATAAACATCGTGGAAAGAAATCTGATTATTTTTCCAGGCAATCACATCGCCGGCATTTGTAATCTGCGTGATCTCCAACTTTCCAAAATCCAGTTTCACCTGCTGACCAGCGGCAATGGAAACCGCTGATGCCTGGCTTGCAGTATCAAGACGCATGATGGCCGAACCACTAAATAATGAAATGGCGGGGGCGGGTTCATTAGCATAAGACACCAAATTGAACTGAGCGCCGCCAGTGATGATTTCGATGGCATCATTCGGAGACCGCAGAGTATTTATTGTTGACATCTGATGGCTTGAAGATGATCTTCCGCGGTCGGCGGTGAATGCAGTGTACACGCTGTAAACGTGTTTCACAGTATCCGGTATATCAAAATAAGCTTCACCATCAACGGTTACTTTTATTGTGTCCTGAGACAAGTTCGCAGGATATGTGATGGTAGTCGCTGAATTTACCCAAATCATTGTTCCGTCGGCCAGCTCCAATCCATATTCTCCTCCATTTTTGGTGAATAAAGTATAATATCTATCTTTTGCTTTCCTGGTCTCATTTGGAGCTGCGTATATAAGATGCCCATTGATCGTCTTCCTGATAGCGCCTGAATATCCTTCGTTGAATCCTCTTTTAAAATCGCGCCAGAAGGAATTCAGGTTGTCCTTTGTGCCTTCGGGTGAAACAACCGTTGCTTCGAAACCACCGGGCTCGACAGAAGGAAACAATGAGAAGGCCCAGAACAATCCGATCGTTATAGATACAGCGGCAGCGTAACGCATGAATTTGTTCATAAGACTGATTTTCCCTTTAGGCTTTGTTTCAAAAAGATCTTTAAATTCCGCCTGAAGTCTTTCGAGGATGGGCTCCCTGGAATTATAGATCCGTTTAAACTGCGCACGTATATTTTCCGGATCGACGGCGTTAAGGAAGAAACGATTGTTTTCGGAAGAAAGATTCCGCCAGGTGGTCAGTTCCTTATTTTCTTCGCTGGATAATTCATGTATGATGTGTTTGAACATAAGCGTTCCGATTCTTTCAGAATGATTCATACAATAAGATTAAAAGTGTTAGATAAATTTCCTGTAATTCAGTTTTCGGCATTTTGCTGATTTCCAGTTTCAGAGTCTGAAGGGTCATGCTTTTTTTGTTGGCGGCCGTTTGAACTGAGATGCCCAGCTTTTTCGCTATCTGTTCATTGCTGAGATCATCTTTATAGAACAGCAGAAAAAACGACTTCTTTTTTTTCGGAAGTTTATTAACGGCTTGCCAGAGCAGCTCGTGCGTGGTGGCATGTGATTCCGCTCTTTCTATCGCGGAATCGTCCGGCAGCATGGTATCGTCGATAAACTCCGTGGTTCTGTCTGATTTTTTCTCTTTTTTCTTCAGGTAATTGATACATATCCTGATTCCGATTTGGTTCAGCATACTCCGGATGCTCTCGCGGTTGGCAAATCTGCCGTGACCCACATACAGACCGGCAAAAACGTCATGAACAAGATCCAGGGTATCCTCCGATGGATCCGTCATGTTACTGACAAGGGTAAAAACATAAGGATGGAATTCATTGTAGATCCATCCGCCGGCTTCGGTGTCGCCGCGGCTGAAACGGCCCGGGGCGTTTTTTGATGTTAGTGGTTGCATATAGTATATAGATATTTTCCATTGAATCCTATGCACACCCACAAAATCTCTTCACGTATTTGACAACTGAAAAGTACAAACAATAGAATGCGAACATTCAAATCCTCCTCTTAAATAGAAAATAAAACCCGTGTCAATTGAGCGATGAAATCTTACCGGTTTTTTTAAAAATATCTTTCCAGGAGCATTTATAGTCTTCTGACTAAGGGTATACACTTAGGTTTTTTGCAAATCCTATGATTATTTTTCCCCTGAGTATATCGGAATAAAAGGCGTACAAATGAGAGAGCATCTTTTCCCTGACTTTTTAAAAATAAAAGGCGTACAAACGGGAGGATACTTTTTCCCGTTTTTTTAAAAATAAAAACCGTACAAACGTGAAAGTGATTTTTCCCGATTTTTTCAAAATAAAAGGCGTATGTATTGAGAGCGCACTTATTCCCGGTTTTCTGAAAATAAAGGTCGTATCAATTGAGAGCATACTTTTTCCCGAAATTTTTGAAAATAAATAGTTGGGCATACTCGCAAAAATATCGATGTGAAAAATATACATTCGGATTTCAAAGTGATTGAAGGTTCATGAAATGATGCAGGCGGGTTAAGAAAAGTTCTGATCATGTAGAGAAAGAATCGGTGACAACAAGGGCAAAATAATTTTTACACTATAAACGAAAACGCGCTCTTATGTTGGACTACGCAAAAAAAATAAAAGACAGTTTGTTGTCTGAACTGGACAATCTCTTGCTGCTCTCTCTGCGGGAAGACCTTTCACCACAACAACGTGCGACATTTCTGGAAAACTCCATCCGTCAAATTCAGACATACACAATCCAGCTTGATACAGTCATGGAATGTCTTGCCGGCGCACGAGGTTCTTCAACGGAGATCAGTTCATCCACGTCAATTATTATTCCGGTTGACTACAAACTTCAATATACCGGACCAAGGGTCGGACTAATCGAAATTGAATATGCCCTTGCCAAAATGGGTGTATTCAATAATGGGCAGGCGGGCATCGGAATGATCAACAACTATTTTGAAAAGGTCTTCTTTACCAATAATGGTAATTATACATCTACTTTCCAGGACATATGTGGACGTAAAAGAGATAAAAACACAAAGTTCATCGACAGCATGAAAAGCGCCCTGGACAGCTGGATTGAGAGAAATGTTCAGAACCCTCTTAGGGAATGATACCGAGTCCCTGGAATCGGCTCATACTTATTGATATGGTATATCCCAATTGCTATCAGAAAGGCTGAATTAACTATAAAGATTATCAATATAGTCCGTGTTGTTTTTTTCATACGCTATGATAAAGAAGTATTAGGGGTGGAAGTAGGGTGTTTTCACCCTAAGTTGTATGGTGTTTTAGCTTTACAAGAAAGAAATTTTCTAGCGGTAAGTGACAGAACTCCGGTAGTTGGCTAATCAGAATTTGTTCGTATTTTAATTAGTCTGTTTATTAAGAACGACATAAATATAGAGGCTATCAAGGAGGTGGATCTTAAATATTATGCACGCCGGTTGGAGTTTCAGACCATTAATAAAAATTAATAATTTAATAAATGCCTAAACATATGATCCACTATTGACCGGTGGTTTTTTTTATAGTAAAAAATACATTTATATTTATAAGATTTAAAAATAGGATTTTGAATAAGCGATATCAAGTATTTGTAAGCTCAACGTATGCCGATTTGAAAGAAGAGCGCGCAAAGGTCATGCAAACTATAATGGAACTTGATTGTCTGCCTGCGGGCATGGAAATATTCCCAGCTATCGATGAGGAGCAATTTAATTTTATTAAAAGCATTATTGATGATTGTGATTATTACTTATTGATTATTGGGGGACGATATGGTTCATTAACAGTAGATGGACTTAGCTTCACGGAAAGGGAATATGATTATGCGATTGAGAAAGGCATAAAAGTTATTGCGTTTATTCATGGAAGTCCTCAAGATATTCCTATAGGTAAGTCAGAGTCAGATCCCGCAATTAGGGAAAAATTGGAAAGTTTTAAAGAAAAGGTAGCTTCGAATCGACTAGTAAAATTTTGGAAACATGCTGAAGACTTACCAGGGTTAGTATCATTGAGCTTGTCCAAAACAATTAAAACTTATCCCGCTATTGGATGGATAAGAGCAAGTCAGACAACTAGTATTGAAATTCTTGAAGAATTGAATGAGCAAAGAAAGGAAAATCAAAATTTGAAGATAAAATTGCATGAGTTAGAAAAAGGAGTTGGGAAAAAAATCATTATCGAAAACTTAGCAGATTTTGATGATTCATTTGAAATTAAAGGATTTCATACTAATAGTGGAAGGAATTGGCAAGTAACCTCTACTTGGAGAGAAATATTCGGTGTTTTAGCGCCGCATTTACTGGAATTTCCCAATGATAATCGGGTCGAATTTTACATGTCTGAAGCATTTTTTAGAAAATCTGGTTCTATCGGTATTCAACCAAAAATAGATCCGGAAATTTTCAAAACTATAAAAATTCAATTGGAAATTCTTGGATTGGTGCAATTAAATTACTTAAAAGCCGACAATGGAAGTATGGCTCTTTTTTGGTCGTTTACTAGTAAGGGCAAGAATACCATGTATCAAATTCGGGCGGTAAAAAAACCGGAACAATAATTTTTGCACGTTTAGAATTACGTACTAATTTATTAAGTAATAGATTTCGTTTAAAATGACTCTGTAACCTGCCCTTAACTGCCGGAAATATGAAGTTCCTTATTGCACAATAATTACGACAGGATTGACAGTTCGGATTAAATAGCACATCATTAGCAAACATTTGACTTTGTATTTGGGTTTTAAGTTAGTAGACTAATTCCTACTACCACGACTATCGAACGCATCTGAGCATTTATATTAGCCTACCTGGTCATCAAAAGTTTCTCCTCCTTTCCATTCATGACCTTGGGCAAGGGTAAATTCTTTTACTACACCAACTTCTTGAAAAAAACTCCCAAGATTTGTATGAACAAATTGGCCGTCTTCATAAGCCACCTGCGCTAGTGACCAAGGTTTTATTGCATGATAATCACTAGACTTACACATTATCCATAGTGTACTATTATCTTTTGATATTGCAAAATTGGATATTATAGATTGTGAATACTTGTTACGAGAGAATATGCCTCCAATTTTGAGGTTCGCGAGATAATATTCTAAAAGATTATCACCATTGTTCTGAGGGCAACAAGGGAACTCAGAAGGTGTTTTCCAATTTATTTGTACAGCATTTGGAGTTTCCGAATTTAGAAGATCAAGTTCGCTTTCATGCAAAGGTAAATTGCGAGTAAAAATCCATAGATCCAATGACATACCCGATGATTTTTTATCACTTTCTGACCAGGCTAGTAGACGCTCTTTACTTATTTGCGCTTCATGAATGCTGACAGGTTTCATCCATTTCAAGTTAGACTTTTGAAATTTATCCCGGAATTTTAACGGATCATTCAAAAATGCCTCCACACTTCCACAAACCATAGCAATGCGTTTTGCAGTAATCGGATTAAGCAAAATATTTTCAAGCCTTGTTACCCAACGAAGATTTTCCGGTCTGTTGTTCTGTTTGTTAGTGTCAATATGATCAACAACAAGCTCATTAGTATGGGGTTCGCCATGAAATGCGGTTGCAACAATCCGGTGAATATTTACTGATGCAATTTCCAAATATCCGGTTCTATCATTAAGCTTTCCAAACGTCCATTTCTGATCGCTAGGTCTTGGTGGTTTACCTACATGATTGTGCCGTAATACTGTTCCATTATCACGAACGGAGTAATGTTCCTTTTTGTAAACACATTTGGTTTCGCACTTAAAATCATTCAAATTCATCGTCATCTTTTCGTTTCATTAAATTTAAAGGTTTTTGAATCACTATTTTTTTCTGTTCTGGCCACTCAATGATTTTATAAACTATTACAAATTAATAAGTTACAAGGTTATTTTTATTTTGGGGATTGTAGTAAGCGGTATTTTGACTGTCAATAAAATTATATGAGATCTGGTATTAAGTTAGACTTCAATTAAATTTATTTGAAGTCAATTAAATAACTGGATAATTGTTTAAGTAGATGTAAATAAATCCAGGTGATATAGTTTTGTCAGCTCCCCCATAATCCGCAATACTTAAAAGTATAAAATTTCATTATTGAGGTCCCCCGTATTCCGAAGCAGGATGAATTAGAATTTCGGAGCCTTAAAAAGCTTTCTGACCTTCAGCTGATCGGATGATTTTTCTGATGCAGCTTGGCGTTGTTTAGATGCTGCAAATATCATCGGATCAGATGAAGGCGCCCCGGGCAGGGCTTTCCTTTTTTCTTTTTCTTTATGTAAACCTTCTATAATTTCACCCATTTCGAATTTCACAGTACCATTGATAAATAACTTAATAACACATTCAGGGCTACGAAACCATACCTAATTATCGGATCACCATTCACATTAGGGCGAGCACACGGCGAGAGGAATACGCTGACATCCATCCTTTGACGCGGATTATGACCGTCTGTTAGTCGAGAAAAAAATCCACAAAACGACGTTGCTGTCGGATCTATTGATAACTTAATTATTCTTTTGTCTGTTTCATTCATTCACACGGGGAACCATTTCTCTTAATCGGGAGACGGTTTTTTATTAGCTATTTCTTTCTTAGTCTTTCAATCACCGCAATAGTTTACTTTTTACTATTACCGCGGAGAGAATCAGATTTTTTTGTACTCACATCATAAAGATGAGATCATCAACATCGTATTTTTTATTTAGTGAACTATAATAAGACCCCTCTAGCCGTGCATATAATATATGAACAACAGGCCAAAAAGAAAGCCATCTTTCCGCGAAAGGAAAAAAGCAGCCTGATCAGTTTTTCGTAATGATCGTTAAGCCGGTCCTTCGGGGGTGGATTTTTCTTTTGGCTGCCACACATAAAAAAACAGTTTCATCTTATATGCTTTTTCGTCTGCAGATTTCGGGAATTTATGAAATGTTCTAATTAGCGATTCTAAATTAACCTGAAAAAAATTCTCGTAGTATGAATTTAGTTTGTGGAAGTACATAGTTCGATTGCCCTCCGTAATATCAGCATTTTCAATTCTTTGTTTTATTGAACTCAGGGAATCTAGCAATAATAAAATTTGCCTTGATTGAGGATATGTACCGATACTTTGTTCTTTTAGGGAAGTTGTAATGTACCTATTTACAAACTTGTTAAGTGCATCAAGTCCAGTATGTTCGGACTTCACATCCAGATGGTTTCTGACTTCAAAAAAACTATACGTAAAAAAGGATAGTTCAGTTAGGAATTGGTTAAACATAGTGAAGATAAAATCACTTTCGTTTTTTTGATCCTGGCCAGTAAATGCCTTCCGTTGCATTTCGGTTGCCCGCATTTGAGCCACGAGTGCCAAGAAAAGTAAAACAGATGAACCGATTCCAACGAGCGGAGCCGTCATTCCGCCAATAGTTTCTCCAATTTGATATTTCCCCTGAAGGTTAAAGCTTGGTATAAACGCTGGCTTTGTAAGAAAGAATACCCATAGAAAACACAGAACAATTAAACCTAATGCAAAGTAAATGGCAAATCTCAGGGGCCGGTTCAAAAGCTTGTTCATGTTTAATAGTTAAGGCAGAGAGACAAAGGTCTTCAAAAAATATTTTAAAATTATTTTTCCTTGACTTTATTGAGTTTCATGAGATTGGTAATGTTTCACGGTCATTCTAAACGACACAAAAGACATAGAAATATATTTATTTTGTATACAGGTCTGCATTAAATGCTATGATTCCATATGTAATAGAGATGAAGGAAGAAAATGCAAGGCTGAAATCGTTGCTATTATTAGACGAAGTGGTGAAGTGAACAGTCTCCCAATTTTTATTCTTGCCATAACGGCTCAGATTTCCATTGTCCAACAAAACCCAGTCGGTTGATGGGGACGGTTGGGTAGTCATCAAATAAATCTAAAAGTTTATCTTTTAAAATATGTGACGGATTAAGTGCATTACATAAGTAAACTAAAGCTGATATTATGTAATATGGTTTCTTCCGTTGGTATCCAGTTGGAGGATTGAGTAACCAATTTGCGGCTGGATTTATTATATCACTTGGAAATTTAACCATTGCCCTATCATAAATCCTAGAATGGTGCGCGATTATATTTCTCAAATAATTAATAGCCTCCAACCAGCTTGAAAGTTCACTATGAAGTCTTAAGCCAAATTCATTAGCTATCAATGACTTTTCGGGTAATTGATGAGCCAGGTTTTTGTATTGTTTGGATAATAACCCCAATGAAACCACTTCAAAAAGTTTCCATGCATCAGGCTTAAGATTTGGGAATCTGCGTTTGTGGTCTGCGATAAATACTTCACTGCTACGATCAAATTCTACAAAAATGTCGGTTAAAATTTCGGTTTGTCTTAGAGTATCATGGATTACGGCATTATTTAAATACCAAAGACCAGTAAATCTTTGGGAAAGATGATAAATAAGTTTTGCTCTTAAAGAAATCTCAACCATTTCAACTGCTTCAAACAAAATTGCTCTAAGCTTTCTATCAAACTGATAAATCAGCACAGCGTTTTCGAAGTATACATTCGGATAGAATGTATGGTTCCTCACGTCCGATTGCATGGCCCACCAATAACCCTTTAATCTGTAATAGCTTATCGTTTGTAGAGTAATAGCAGCAGTGGCTTCGTCTTGAAATAGCATACCTCTTGACTTAAGAAGAGCAATATGTTCGGTAATTGAGAAGCTGGGTTTGTTTGACAAGCTATATGGGGTTTATAGCCTAGAAAAAAAATGACCCGCTTGCAGATCTTACGGTATGACAAGCAGGTACTGTTAACACAAATATACTACAACTTGATATAACACCTAATACTTTAGCAGATTTTAACTCATAAACTATGAATTTTTGGCATTTTCTCGGCTAAAATGATAGATTTGCTAATCAATTTAGCAGACGTACCTGACTACATGATTACCCTGCTAAACAAGGTGTCCGCTGGCATCCCGCCTATGACGTTAACGAGGTGCGAAAGCTTGTAGAAAAGAAAGTAAAAAGGACAATTGGAATGAATGCAGTCCAGGCGATTGAAATTGCTATTGTTTCGAATTTATTCGGCATCAGAATGGAGACTAAATTTAAGTTTGGAATAAACTTATGATTTAGGTTCTCTTGAAAAAGATTTCGGATCATCGCGAATGGCCTGGATTAGACGTACCATAATCTCCTGTTTATCTAACTCGGTTATATTCTCTTCACCCCAAAACCATTCATCTTTGCTGGGATGTATGTGGACAATACCTGTTTCTCCGTTATCTAATGGAGTTCCATCGTGATTAACACGTATAATATGAAAAATGTCCCTGTGGGTTTCTTCTACTGCATACATATTGCTATTCACGACAAACGTATAAAATCTATGTACTGCCATACTTCATTATTTTAGAATAAATCCACCAAAGATATAACCAACGATTTCCAATAAAAAAACCCGCAAATCCAATTTGGTGCGGGTTTAAGCGAATTTTCAGCGGACCGGACGGGACTCGAACCCGCGACCTCTGCCGTGACAGGGCAGCATTCTAACCAACTGAACTACCGATCCTTTTATTTATGAAACTGCGGTTTTACGGCAGTTGTCCCTTCTGCGGAACCATCATGCTTCGTTTTTTCATCCGAAGGAGGGCAAAGATAATGGATTTTGACTCATTTCATCAAAACTTTTGAGCGGCTATTTTTGCAGAATCACTTATAAATCAAAGAAATGAGGGGTGAAATTAAACTTTCCAGTATTTTGCGCTTAGCTTAATTTTACACCTTATAATACACTTATGCCCTTGGATAAAAACCGTCAATTCCTCGATTTTGAAAAACCGATCAAAGAGCTCTTCGATGAGATAGAAAAACTCCGCCTGACGGCCGAAAAGACCAAGGTCAACCTTTCCGATTCCATCAATAAATTATACGACCAGGTAACCGAACGCCGGCGCGATATCACCGCCAACCTCACGCCCTGGCAGAAAGTACAACTCAGCCGCCACCCCGACCGCCCCTATACGATGAAGTATATCGCGAAAATGACTGAAAATTTTGTTGAACTTTTCGGGGACCGGAATGTGAAGGATGATAAAGCCATGGTGGGCGGACTGGCCCAGCTCGACGGAGAAACCGTGATGATCATCGGTCAGCAAAAGGGCACCAATACCAAGATGCGCCAGTATCGCAATTTCGGTATGGCCAATCCCGAAGGTTACCGTAAGGCACTTCGTCTGATGAAGCTTGCCGAGAAATTCAATAAACCAGTCATCACATTAATTGATACACCGGGCGCATTCCCCGGCATGGAAGCAGAAGAGCGCGGACAGGGTGAAGCCATCGCCCGTAATATTTACGAGATGATTCGGTTACGCGTACCAGTTATAGTGGTAATCATCGGGGAAGGAGCATCCGGAGGTGCATTGGGCATCGGGGTGGGAGACAAGATTTTTATGCTGGAGAATTCGTGGTACACAGTGATCTCTCCTGAAAACTGCAGTTCCATTCTCTGGCGCAGCTGGGATCAGAAGGAAAAAGCCGCAGAGGAACTTCGTCTCACACCGGATAATATGTATAGTTTCGGTCTCATCGATGAAATCATACCGGAGCCAATCGGCGGCGCCCATTGGGATTATAATGAAGCAGCCGCATTACTGAAGCCGCGCCTGATTCAAACCTTACAGGAGCTGAAGAAGTTTACCCCGGAAGAACGTATCAATAACCGCATCGAAAAATTTAATAAAATGGGTTTCTGGGATGAACATCCCGAACAGCCAGCGGAGACGCACCACAGCGAACCGGAACCAGAAGTCAACGAAATCATACCCGCCAATCATGCGTAATCTCATCACTACTTTATCAGGCACCGGCGTCGCTCTTGTAACTCCCTTTAGTGCAGACATGACCGTCGATGAACCTGCCCTGGCGAGGGTTATCGAACATGTGATCGCCGGAGGCGTAGAATATATTGTAACGCTGGGAACCACCGGCGAAACACCCACACTGTCACGCGAAGAAAAGATCGGCATAGCGCGGTTTACCATCGACGTTGTAAATCGCAGGGTGCCGGTTGTGATTGGAGCCGGGGGCAGCGACACGCGCGAAGTGATTCGTGAAATCGAAAAATTGCCAACCGATCAGGCGGTGGCGATTTTGAGTGCCAGTCCTTATTACAGCAAGCCTTCCCAGGAAGGAATTTACCAGCATTACAAGGCCATTGCTTCGGCGTCTCCCATACCGGTATTATTATATAATGTGCCGGGAAGAACCGCCCGCAACGTAGATGCCTCCACCATTCTGCGCCTGGCGGAACTGCCGAATATTAAGGGTATCAAAGAGGCTGGTGGTGATATGGCCCAATGTGCATTGATTCTGCGCGACCGGTCCGATGATTTTCTGATCGTGAGTGGTGATGACGCCCTGGCCTTTCCGCAAATCGCGATGGGAATGGATGGCGTGATCAGCGTAGCCGCGAATAGTTACCCGCAGGCATTTTCAAATATGGTACGCGCAGCGCTGGATGGTGATCTGAAAAAAGCAAAAAAGATCAATGACGGGTTGATTGAAGGATATGAATTGCTTTTTGTTGAAAACAATCCGGCAGGTGTTAAGGCAGCCCTCGCCGAACTCGGACTTATCGAAAACGTGCTGCGTCTGCCCCTGGTTCCATTAAGTAAAGTACATCACGATAAATTGCAGAAATATCTATTAAGCTTAAAGCCCAAAGCGCAAAGCTTAAAGCCATCTAATGTATAAGGCTAATGCCTAAGGCGAATGCTTTTTGTGAAATAGTGATGTTATAAATTAATCTGTATATTCACTTCCATACTTCCATTCTTCCATACTTCCACACTTAACAGATGTCGATATTCCGGAGAAAATCTTTAGATAAAATTGTCAGGGATGCAGAAGCGGGGTTGGGCGACGCGCATGAACACAAACTCAGGAAAGTACTGGGCGTAAAGGACCTGACGTTCATGGGCGTGGCTGCCGTTATCGGTGCGGGCATTTTCTCTACGATTGGAACAGCAGCCTTTCATGGCGGACCGGGTGTTATTTTTCTTTTCCTGATTACAGCGGTCACCTGTGGTTTCACGGCACTTTGTTACGCCGAATTCGCTTCGCGGGTACCCGTGGCCGGTAGTGCCTATACATATTCTTATGTGAGTTTTGGTGAAGTGATCGCGTGGATCATCGGATGGGCGCTGATCCTGGAGTATGCCATCGGGAATGTAGTGGTCGCGATTTCCTGGAGCGCTTATTTTAATAATATCCTGCGCAATATGGGCATTCATCTGCCCGACTGGCTGGCGATCGGATACCAGTCGGCAAAAATGACCTACCAGGCTGCATTGGACGCCCACAAGCCCGTTGCTGATATGGTGTTTCTGAATGCACCCGAGATAGGAGGCGTAAAATTCATCATCAACCTGCCGGCATTTGTCATCGTGATGCTGATCACCGCGCTCGCTTATATCGGCATCAACGAGAGCCGTAAGAGCGCGAATTTCATGGTGGGCCTTAAATTGGTTGTTCTTTGTTTTATCGCAGTCGTCGGATTTTATTTAATTTTTTCCACAGGCACCACGGGAAACTGGAAACCCTTTCTCCCGGAGGGCATGTCGGGCGTCATGCAAAGTGTTTCCTCTGTATTCTTTGCTTATATCGGTTTTTATGCGATCTCCACGACAGCAGAAGAATGTCGTATGCCGCAGCGTGATCTTCCAAAGGGCATGATGTATTCTTTAATCATCTGTACCGTTATTTATGTGATCACGGCCCTGGTGATAACGGGGTTGGTGAACTATAAAGAATTCGAGTTTGTTGCGGATCCGCTGGCGTATGTATTCGATAAGATCAATATGCATAAGATCGGATTTATCATCTCGATCAGCGCGGTGGTGGCATCCACTTCCGTGATGCTTGTATTCCAGATCGGTCAGCCAAGGATCTGGATGAGCATGAGTCGTGACGGACTTCTTCCAAAACCATTTGGCCGTATCAGTCCGCGGTTCAAAACACCCGGATTCTCAACCATCGTAACCGGATTGTTTGTTGGTATTCCTGTTTTAGTGGTGGATGACCGGCTGATGACGGACCTCACGAGCATCGGAACCCTCTTTGCTTTTGTGTTAGTATGCGGTGGTGTTTTATATCTGCCCAAACTGATCAAGGTGCCCGGGAAATTCAGCATTCCTTATCTGAACGGGAAGTATATCATACCGATCCTGTTAGCTGTTTTTGTTCTGACCGGCAGGCATCGTATCGGGACTGCCTTTTCAAATCTTACCGGAGAATCTTACCAGGAGATATTATTCCTTTTATTCATAGTTGCCGCTTGTATCATTTCGATACTCACGTTTATCCGCAACTATTCGGTGATTCCCGTGCTGGGTGTTCTGTGTTGTTTATATCTGATGATTGAAATTCCTGCCAAAAGCTGGATGGTATTTTTTATATGGATGGGGCTGGGACTCACTATTTATCTTTTATACGGAAGAAGGAAGAGCAAACTTGCGGATCGACCGTCTTAAGCCTAACGCGTAACGCATAACGCCCAAAGCAAATGTAATTAGTGAGTTGATGATCTCTATTAAAACTTCCAGTCTTTCAGACTTGTTTATCATTTTTCGTTGATAGGAATATCAAAGCTCCCCGCCTTTATAACGATTCGTTTTCCATCATCTGCAACGAATTCTCCGGAAAATTTTCCGACTACATGTTTATCGTTTGCCATACTGATGTCGACCGTACAATAATCCGCGTAATAATTCACCAGATCCCCGGACATATAGGCCGCTTTTTTTTCTTCCTGCGACGTGAGCCTGGGTTTGTAATGCTGAATAACCGTCCTGCCTTTGTCTGCCACTACAAGTTCAAATACCTCATGTGTCAGCGAGTTTGTAAAATTCACCCGCACGAGCCCCTGTTTTGGGATCAGGCTCACCACATTTAAATGCAGTGCCTTGATGTTTTGACCTTCGGTTTGTAAAATATTCTTTATCGTGGTTTTCTTACCTTTTATGGTATATGATACGACCGCATTACCAAAATAGGTGCTGTCGGTAACCGGACGAGTGGAATAAGAATTTTCAGCACATCTCGCGATAAAAGGACTAATAATGAACAAGGAACTAATTAACACGATACTTCGCATGCGGTACTGATTGCAAATTCCGTACCTGAGGGTAAGGATTCTTCCAGTCTTCAATACTTGCCGCAACCCGTCACTCACTCAGATCTCAGGCTTGTTACCGGGTTTGCGGCAGCCGCTTTCATCGCAAGCAGACTCACCGTGGCCAGTGCAATCACCAGCGCGATCATTCCGGCTAAAATAAATACCCACCAGCTCATGGGCAGCCGGTATGCATAGTCTTCCATCCATTTATTAACGGTAAACCAGGCCAGCGGCCAGGCAATGGCGTTTGCGATCAGGACCAGTTTAAGAAAGTGTTTCGATAATAATGAAACGATACTGGACATCGACGCGCCCAACACTTTTCTTACTCCGATTTCTTTGATTCTCCTTTCGGCAGAGTAGGAGGCCAGACCAAACAATCCCAGACAGGAAATTAGTATCGCCAGAAAGGCAAGTATGCCCACCATCTGTGTGATCTGCGCATCCGTTTTATAAACTTCTTTAAAATGATCGTCCAGGAACTCATAATCAAAGGGATGATCCGGATACATGGATTTCCAGGTATTCTGGAGGGCATTGATGGCCGCTGCAGCCTGGTTCCCATTAATCTTTACAGACACTGTATTAAATCCCCATTCCTGCTGATTAAACATAAACATGTTTTCAATCTTATAGTGCAGGGAATTAAAATTGAAATTTTTCGCAATACCAATGATGGTTCCGAGGGAATCAAATCCAAATTGTTTTCCGATCAGTGAGGAGATCGGCGTTTTAGGATGTTCTTTTAAAAGTTCTTTTGCCAATCCTTCATTTACGATGTATTCCTTTCCATTGGCCTGCTTTTCGTTGGAGAAATTTCTTCCGTAAACCAGTTTCAGTTTGTACAGGTTCAGGTAATCCGGATCAACAATCAGTTGTGTACAGATCACCTGGCGCACAGGGCCGTCTCCACGGTACTGAACACCTGTTTGATCCAGATGACTGCCCAATTGATCCTGTGAAGCGGTCACTCCGGTCACAAAGTTTGTAGCCGATAATCTTTGCTTTAACAGGGGATAGTTCTTATCCGTAACACCATCCAACGGTATCGTCACGACTTCCTCTCTTACGAACCCGGGGTCCTGATGTTGCATATAATTGAATTGACGAAAAACAAAAATGGTCGCAATGATCAGAAAAATGGCACTCACGAACTGACCGATCACGAGTATATTACGAAAGTTCGATTTTTTATTTCCCGTATGAATGGAGCCCTTTAACACTTTGCTCGGTTGAAAGGAAGAAAGATACAAAGCAGGATATAAACCTGAAATCAGGCCCACCCCGATGGTACCTGCAATGATTCCGAATATCAATTGAGGATGTTCCGAAAGTAATGGCCGCAGATTTCTTTCGCTGAGTTTTTCTATATACGGAAGAATCAGAAAAACCAGGACAACAGCCAGCAAAAGGGCTATTGTCGACAGGAGAATCGTTTCTCCTAAAAACTGCAGACCCAATTGAAAACGCTGGGCACCGATTGTTTTTCTGATGCCAACTTCCTTTGCTCTTTCGGCAGAACGAGCGGTGGCGAGGTTCATAAAATTGATACAGGCAATCGCCAGCACAATGAGCGCGATGATCAGGAAAATATTAGTATAATTCTTATCGAATTTCTGGTAGTTGATATAGTCGAGACCGATATCAGAGGTATTGGCATGGACATCTTTAAAGGGAAGGAGAAACAATTCATAAAATTTCCATCCGTCGCCTCCGGTAACATGTCTTTTCAGGTAAGCAGGAAATTTCTTTTCCATTGCGGCCGTATTCGTATGCGGCGCCAATTCGAGATAGGTATTCAGCCAGTTGCCTCCCCATGCATCTGCCATCCAGGGTTTATAAAAACTGCTGAAGGAACCCAGGGCATTGAACTGAAGTTGTGAATTCGGAGGTGGGTCCTTCATGATGCCGGTCACTTTAAACGACATGGAATCAGCGCCATAATGATTGATTGTTTTGCCAACCGGATCTTCATTACCAAAGAGTTCTTTCGCGGTGGATTCTGTCAGCACCACACTGTTCGGTTTCAGTAAAACCGTTTGTCGGTTTCCTTTTGAGAGCGGGAAATCAAAGATGGATAAAAAGGAAGTATCCACTGCAAAGAATTGTGGCGTGAATATTCTTTTTTCACCTGCAGTCAGCTGGTATTTGGTAAGCCATCTGATATGGGTATAATTCAGAACCTCGGGGAATTCGTTTTTTAATGTCTGTCCCATGGGATACATGGAAAGGGCTACTTTCTGGGATGATAACATGCCCGGGAATTTCTGCACCTCATTCAGCCGGTAAATATTTTTATGGTGCATATTGTCAAAGCTCCGCTCATAAAAAACGAATAAACTAATGATAATACAGGCCGCCATGCCAACGGCGAGTCCGACGATGTTAATGGCTGAATAGAGTTTGTGTTTACTCAGGCTGCGCCAGGCGATCACCAGGTAATTTTTGAACATCACTTTTTCATTTGAGTATGAAAGTATGGAAGAATGGAAGTATGGAAGAGGAGTTATCAAGTACTTTCAGTCTTCCAGACTTCCAGTCTTCCACACTAAAGTGGTGCCGCTTCTCTAAATCGTTCGGTATCAAATTTTTATCAGTTTCTCTGAAAGTATTTAATGTTCGAAACCGATACAGGGGTGAACGATTTAGGCTTAATCCGGAAAAAACTATACAGCTTGCCTGACGGCGGTCAGCCGTAAAGTCTTTTATTGAACCGGAGGAATGAATTGGAAAACATAATTCAATGGAGAACAGTCATGTAATATAACGGTGCAGATTGTCTCCGCAACTAAATTATAATGATCTGATTGATTCTATCATATCAAACCGACAACACATTAGTAAAGTATGGAAGACGAGTTTTTTTCATCGTTAAAATATCAAAGTTTGTCGAAATTGTTTTTTCAGTTTTCCAAACGCTGGTTACTTTCCGAACAGAATAAAAAATCACATGATGAAACGTTTATTGTTTTTAATCTTCTGCACTGCCGGACTGATCTTTCATGTAACAGCACAATCCGGATTTTTAGAAAGTAAAGATGCCTACCTGGGACAAAAACCGCCGGGAGATCATCCTGAAGTATTTGCAGAAAGCATGCTGATGAAGAACGATACTTTTCCCATGGACCGGGTCGCTTTTTCGCTGGACGGGAAGGAGTTTTATTACACCAGCAGTAATACCTGGTTTAACAGTAAACCCACCAAAATCAGGTACTTTAAATACGAGAATAGCAAATGGAACGGGCCGTTTGTTCTAAACGAACATTACTACACGCCAACTTTTTCGGTTGGTGGAGACACTTTATATTTTGAGGGCGGTCAGCAGGATGGCAAACATTTTATTGTCTGGCAATCCACCCGCAAGCCCGACGGAGGCTGGACCGGCCCCTCAGTGCACCTCGCGGTGACGTACGCGCTGTACGATTTTATGCCCACCGCGAGCGGAACCTGTTATGCAGGTAGCAGGGTACCGGGTGATACGTCCCGCAAGGATATGGATATTTGCGAAATTAAAATGTCGTCAACTGACACCACGATCCGAAGCCTGGGCGAACCGATCAATACAAATGGATTTGATGGTGATTTTTTTGTGGCAAAGGACGAATCGTATATGATCGTAAGCACCAAAGAAACCAAAGATTTTGAATGTGAATTATGGCTCAGCTTTCATAAAACCGATGGGAGCTGGTCGCCATTGGTGAGTCTTGGTCCGGAAATTAACAATGGAATCGCTCACCGTTGGGGACAATATGTATCATCGGATGGCAAATACCTTTTTTATTCAACAGGCCATAGCCCGAAAGACTGCCGCATAGTTTGGGTTCGTTTCGACGGGTTGCTGGCAAAATTGAAGAAAGAAGTTCTTAAAGCGTAAGGCGCAAAGCAAAGTTGGAAGTATGGAGTGTACTAGTCAACTAAGATACTTTACTTCCATTCTTCCATACTTTCATACTTTCATACTAGTAAAGTGCAATAGTTATGTTTAAAAGTTATTTCATCCTCCTGATCGTTCTTATCGTCATACCGCGGGCTGTGTTTTGCCAGTTTTCAGAGAAGATCATTTTTAACAACAGCGATAGTGCCAATGATTATTACCTGGCAGTGCGTCCCCAATCTGGCAACATAAGGGGTGTACAGGTTTTGCTTACGAGTTTTAATTCTCCGGAAAATATTCTGGCAGAGTCCAAACTTCCCAATAGCGCTTACGGAAATGATCTGCTGACTATCATAGCGTCGTTGGGTCAGAGCCTTTGTGCAGATTCTTCTTCTGTGGATCGTTTAAACCAGATTTTACAGAACGTGATCACACATTATTCTGCCGATCCATCAAAATTTGTTTTGGGCGGATTTATGTACGCCGGAAACACGGCCCTCCGGTATACGGAATTTTGTTACGAAAATCCTTCGCGTTTTCCGGTTCTTCCGAAAGCAGTATTTGCGATCAACTGTCCTGTAGATTTAACCGGTCTGGCGCGCTGGTGCGAAGCGGAGATTAAGAAAAATTATTATCCGGGCGAGGCAGGTGATGGTAAATTTATACTTGGTGAGCTCACAAAACAATTCGGATCCTATGCTCAGAACGCGACGAAATATATTCAGCTTTCTCCTTTTTCCAAAGATGTCCAGACTGCAGGTAATGAACAATACCTGAAACAGGTGGCTGTGCGTTTATACTTTGACACCGATATTGAATGGCAATTGCAAAACCGGCGGGACAGTTATTACGATACTTATATGCCGGATGCATCCGAAATGATAAAACGCATGCTGCTTTCCGGCAATACAGAAGCGGAATTCGTTTCATCCAGGCAACCAGGTATCAAAAGCACAGGTGTGAGAAGTCCGTACGCATGGTCCGTCGTAGATGAAACAGATTGTATACAATGGATAAAGAAGGAATTAAAAATATTCAACCCGCTGACGTATTCACCCGTTTATCTGCTGCCCGTTCCTGCGGAATGGCAGGTAGAAAGATTTGCATTACCACCTGATTTTGCAAAGACAATTCCATATAAAGGAGTGGAAGAACTCAGGTTTTTCCCTGGCTGGGGTGATCCGAAAAGCGAAGACCACTGGTCATATCTCTTTCAGTGGGCTCTGGATGGGAAGCCGGATATAGATGCTCAGGCAATTCAGAGTAACCTGACTATTTTATATTCCGGGCTGCTGGGAAGGAATGTCGAACAAAGAAAAATTCCGAAGGAAAAATTATTTCCAGTAGAAGTCAGTATTCAAAATGTAAAAACGGCTCCCGGAGATATAAAAACTTTCACGGGCACGGTGAATATGCTGAATTATATTACCCAGACGCCGATGGTTTTGTATGTAAGAATTCATGAAAAAGATTGTCCGGATAAACTGCATACGAATATATTAATTGAAGTCTCCCCAAAATCAGTTGATCATCCGAACTGGCAAAAGCTGGATCAACTGAACACGGATTTTAAATGCGTTAAATAAGCTTAAAGCACAAAGCGTAAAGCCTAAAGTGTTCTTTGTGATTTAGTGTAATTTGAAACAGTTAATTTTGCTTTTTAATAAAACGCTTTAAGCTATGCGCTTTGAGCTTTACGCTTAAGAAGGTGAAATTTGAAATCGGAGATAAAGTAACAGTGCTGCATTCCAATGAGGAAGGAGAGGTCGTGGAGATGATCAACGATAAAATGGTATTGGTGGAAGTGCGCGGAGTCAGGTTTCCCGCCTATATCGACCAACTCGATTTCCCCTATTTCAAACGGTTTTCTGAAAAGAAGAATATTCCGCCGAAAAAAGAAAAGACTTTTCTGGATCAGCTGCCCAGAGATAAATCGCCGAAGCCCGGCAACCCGCTGGACGGATGCTGGATCAGGATTTTACCCGTATCGGATGATGATGAATTTGGCGATGAAGTGGTCGAAAGTCTGAAGATCTATCTCGTGAACCATACAGAAAAAGGATTGCATTTTGATTACAAACTCAACTATGCAGGGAAGCCGGATTTTAGTTTGAGCAATGAAATTCCGGCATCAAAGGAATTTTATCTTCATGATATTCCTTTTGAGAATCTGAATGATGCGCCTGTATTTGATTTTGATTTCAGTCTGCTTCAGGCTGAAAAATCAAAAGCGCCGCATTTTGAAACCTCTCTGAAATTAAAAGCGAAGCAGGTCTTTTTACGTATTGAGGAGATCAGGAAAAAAGGAGAGGCGAGTTTTGCTTACAAGTTATTCGATCGCTATCCGGATAAAGTGATGGAGGAGGATATTCCCGAATACCAGACGGCTGGCAAAAACGGAAATAAGATCTACGATGCGAAACATAGCCGGCAGCATCTCGAACCGGCGAAATATGAAGTGGACCTACATATCGAGAAACTGACACCTGACTGGCAGAACCTGAGTAATTTTGAAATGCTCACATTACAACTGAATACATTTGAAAAATACCTTGACCTCGCGATTGCACATCATCAGCATAATCTCATTGTGATTCATGGTGTGGGCAAGGGAAAACTGAAAGATGAAATACATGAAATATTAAATTCTAAAAGAGAAGTAAAATCTTTCATCAATCAGTATGACCCGCGATACGGATACGGGGCTACCGAAATATTTTTATAAAGCCTAAGGCGCAAAACGCAAATCTTAAAGCTGCTTTACGCTTTAGACTTGATGCTTTAAGCTTTAAAGGTGTAAATTTGCGCCGGCTACCGGCCGGGCCATCGCTACTCTCTTTAAACAGGGTGGAGGAAAGTCCGGACAGCAAAGAGCAATGTACCGGTTAAGAGCCGGGGTCATCACAGCAAGGGCTCCTGATACAGACAGTGCCACAGAAAATAACCTCTTGTTCACTGAAGCCTTGAACGGGTCCACCTTCGCCAAGGCTTCGGTGGATAAGAAAGGGTGAAAACGTAGGGTAAGAGCCTACGGCTTCATGCAGTGATGCATGTCGCGGGTAAACCTTGCATGCTGAAATGCCATGTAAATTACGTTCGCGCAAGCGGTGTGAGCGGCTCGTTCATAAACAGCAATGTTTGCGTAATGGGTAGGCAGCTAGATCCTTTCAGTAATGAAAGGGCGAGATAAATGATGGCATTGGAACAGAATCCGGCTTATGAGCCGGTAGCCTTTTTAAGCTTAAAGCGGAACGCGTAACGCTTAACGCAAGTGTAGGGAATGTGGAAGTACAAGAATATGAAAATGAGCCAAAGCTAAAAAAGCTATGTATAATTAGTAGCTTTTAGCATGTTATAGAGGGGTAGGTAATGGATAAACCGGAGCACATAATAATAATCCTTGTTATATCATCATTTGAAATAGTGTAAAGAGTTTTTAAAGAAAGGAATTCAAAAACCAAAAAGACAGTATTTCAGAAATAATTCGACGCCACACTCACAAACTATCATTTCCAAATTCAACTTTCACATATACACTTTTTCTACGCTTTCCACATTTACCACACAAATATGAAAATATGATGTGAAAATGATACTTGCAATGTAGCCTTACGCCTTCGCCTTAGCCCGTAAACGCAGTGGCCATTTTTTCTAAAAGCTGTGTGGAAATCATTTTCTGCGCAAGCAGCAGCATATTCTTAAATGCTTTTGCGCGTGAGATCCCGTGACCAATGATCACCGGTTTGTTGACACCGAGAACGGGCGTGCCACCATAGTCTTCGAAGTTGAAGCGGTCGAAGTATTCGGTTTTAACTTTTTGACGATCCATAATGCCATGCAGGGATTCGGCCAGCTTGAGTATCACATTTCCTGTAAACCCTTCGCATACGATCACATCCGCATGATCCAGAAAAACATCCCTGCCTTCTATGTTGCCGATAAAATAAATCTGACTATTTTCTTTCATTAAAGGATACGTAGCCTGCGCAAGTACATTTCCTTTTCCTTCTTCTTCGCCGATATTGAGCAACCCCACCCGTGGTGTTTCAATACCCAAGATATATTTTGCATACAGCGATCCGAGTGTGGCAAACTGGTTCAGATGTTCCGCCTTGCAATCCGCATTAGCGCCTACATCCAGGAGAAGTCCGGTATTTCCGTTCTCCATCGGAACAATCGTTCCGATCGTTGGCCGCTGTACGCCTTCAATGGGTTTGATCGTATATAGAGAACCAATGAGCATCGCGCCGGTATTGCCTGCGCTGATAAATGCATCTGTTTTTCCGGCAGCGAGCATGCCAAAACCAACCGCAATGGATGAATTGGGTTTACTCTTTAATGCTTTTAAGGGATGTTCGTTCATGCCGATTACTTCGGTACTCGGGATGATACGGTACGCGCCGGCAGGAACCTCGTATTGGTTCAAAAGAGGCAAGAGCAGCTGCTCATCACCAATCAGCGATACAAGTGCAGGTCTTTTTTCTGATAAATAATCACGGACTCCTTTTACCAGTTCTTCCGGGGCAAAGTCTCCGCCCATCATATCTAATGCAATATTCATCCGCGTGGTTCCATTATAAGATGTGAAAAATTACTTTACGGCGCTTTCTCAACAACAACTTTGCCTTTGTAAAATAACTTTCCTTCACTTACATGTGCGCGGTGACGTACGTGCAGTTCGCCCGTAGTGGAATCCTTGCTCAGGGTCAGTTTTGAAGCCTTGTAATGAGTCCTTCTCTTTGCACTCCGTTGTTGCGAGTGTCTCCTTTTGGGATTTGGCATAACTTAATTATTAATTATCAGTTATTAATTATTAACTCTTTAAAAATTACAACTCCGGAATTCTATCCTTTTTGCTAGTTAATAATTAATAACTAACAATTAATAACTAATATGTCTACTCCGGATTGCGAAATTTCTCCAGTCCTTTCCATAACGGGTTCTCGGCCTTGCTGGCGTTGGCATCCATCTTCTTCAGCATGGCCAGCACTTCAGGATTACAATTCGGACCGCCGATCTCATCTTCCTTACACATCCGCTGATAGGGAATGCTCAGGTTTATAAATTCGTAAATCCAGTCTGCCAGGTGAAGATGACTTTCCGTTCTGGATATATAATACACATCCGGATCTTCTTCTTCCTGGTTCATGATTTCCGGATCCTCCACCAGTTTCACAATCACCTGGAATTCATCCCAGAGTTCCAAAGGCAGGGGATTCCCGCAACGATCACAAAAAACATCCACGGTTCCGGTTACTTCAAACCGGAGCAACATAAAACCCAGGTTTTTTTCGAGGAACAGCTTTACTTCTGCGTCACAATGCGTAAAATCCTGCTGCTGATATGCCTCAAAGAACCTGTCTGTAATTTTATAATCGAACGCATGAATACCGGGCTTTAGTCCCACAAACGCAAGTTCAAATTCTCTGCGGCTGTTCATGAGCACTTTTTTAAATAGTCGGCAAAGGTATGGCGTTTTAAGCACATTTTGCCTATCTTTTTTGCAGTTTTATGAGTTTATTTCCACTGTCTGTGAACAACTTAAGGAAATAAACCCCGGGCGCAAAAGGGGCAATATTTATCTGCTGAACATATCCCTGCGATGCCTGGTCAAACAGTTTTCTGCCCAACAGATCAAATATCTGTATTTCCCAGCATAGAGAAGGCGTTTTAATGGTGATATCCCCGGTGGTGGGATTCGGATATACCTGTAATGAGGCCGGGACCGGAGAGACCGGAGGCACCGGCGTGACGGGTGGGGCTGGATGAGAAGTATCGTAGAATATCTTTCTTACAGGAGATAGCAGGCTGTCCCCGTTATTATAGTACAGCACCAGCATGTAAAAGTTGTTTCCGGGGATCAGCTGCGGATCGGTAAACTGATAGGTTTGTGTGGAATCAATATGGGGAACCGCGGGTGCTTCTCCGATCTTATTAAAGTGTATGCTGTCTGTACTTTTTTCTATTATATATTTCACCGATCCCGACTCCTGCCAGCTCGACCAGTTTAATAAACCGGTTGAATCCAATTGCGTTGCTGTGAAGTCCCTAAACCAGGCTGCCAGGGGATGATCCTGTAGTTTTCCGCCTCCATTGATCCAGAATTCAGAAAATCCCTTCACCGTTGTTTCTGCATAGTAACCATTATCAAAAGGAATGATCTGGACATCCTGTTGCGGTTTATGAAATATATAATTTCCGGTGAGGTTATTCTGCAGGCTGCTGTCTTCTTCCGAAACCTTACTGCTGCTGTATTGTGTGATACCGGAAGCATAGGCATCTTCCATATTAATGCAGGAGTCGCAACCGCTTGCTTTGATCAGCTGATTCGCTTCGGAATCTGTGAAGTAATAACGGACACGTACATCCGCAGTCGGCTGATTCGCCGTTTGCACAACCCAGCTGCGGTTTCCATAATACTGATCGGCCGTATCACGTATGGCGGATGTATCCCTGTAAACAGTCAGCCGGGTGGGGCCCAGGTTTTGGCCGTTTGGCTGAATGGAAAAAATCCTCTTTCCATTTTCATCAAAGTCAATCCAGCTGTTGCCGCTCACGTCTTGCGAAAGAGTTGAGACCAGGCTATCATTGAATACAGTAACTTTTTCAAAGAGGTGAACGTCATCGATGCCGATACCTTCATAATTGGTACCGGGATCAGAGAACATCACGATGCGGAACCTGATTTTATTGGCGATGACGGGGATATCGTAGCTGGAAACATGCCACTTCTGATTTGACCTTTGCCATGCCTCCCGGGTGGCATTATCATACCAGTTTACACCGGTCGTGGCATTTCCAAGCACCGTCCAGGTGGAATCATTCAGCGTATATTCTACCCAGTGATAATCGCAATCGCATGCATCCTCGGTCTGGAAAATATGACTGAAGGATAAAACCGGATGTGTCAGACCGCTCAAATCAAAACAAGGGGAATATAAATACGAGTTCTCGTTGTCGTTATAATTTCCTGTCAGATTGGTAACCCAGGCATTCGATCCATTAGCTGCCTTATGAATAATCTTTTTAGACGGCTTACCCCACTGCCAGCTGTCATTCTGACCTCCGCTGTACCAGTAACCATTATTCGTCTCAAATCCTTCCAGATAAGGATACTGACTGATCAGCGGGGTGGTTTGAATGGTATAATCTGATGAACTGTCGTTATTCCTGTAATTATCTGTTGGATTACTCACCCAGGCTTTAATATGATATGTTTGATAAACAGACATATCTGCGGTTTTTATAAAGCTGTACTGCAGACTGTCTTTGGGAGCCAGCGAAGGGACGATCTCCGTAACCGTATCCTGGTTTACTGCGTAGGTTATGGGTATATTCTGAACGGTATCCGTTCCAAAATTCTTTATGACAACAGTGATTGTTTCAGCATTACTGAGTCCGCAAATATTTTTAAATACAGGCTGAACCAGTCCGCGCAGGGCCACATCATGCTGGGAATTGGTAAGCGTAAAATCATCGAAACTAATGCCTCCGCCAAGCAATGCAGACGGATCAGAAGAAGCTGCCGGGATTTTACCTTCGGATCCACATTTTACCTGGAAGCTGCTGCTGACTGTTTGTGCAGGTGAAGCGGAAGCCAGAATTCCCGTGACGTCGAGATTGAGTTTGATATATGTTCCGGAAGGATCCAGCGGATCACTCAGACTTTTAACAGGTATCCAGGCCGCCTGATCATTTCCTCTGATCCAGATATGATTTCCGCCCAATGTAGGAACGGGCGTTTGCTTCTTGAAATACAGGTCCAGCCATATCTGGTCTGACGGTAAATAGTTTGACAGATTAAAGGTATTAATGATAGAATCCGCGGCATTGGTTCCCTGTTCGGCTACGTCCAGCACCATACTGCGATTTCCGGTCCGGGCAAACCCGCTGTTGAAAAAACTATTCAGTCTTCCATTGGAATTTGAGTTGGTGAAATCCGTCCGGTCAAGACTGTCCAAACCCACCCGGGGCTTATTATAGGTTTGATCAGTGGCTGATTCAAATCCTTCGGTGAAAGCAGGATTCAGATTGACCGGATCATTCCTCAGCGTTCTGATACTTGTGAACAGGCTGTCATTTCCGGGTATCGTATCCGAGGCATAATGTATCCATGTTTTGATATCATATTTTCCGGCTGCCGTAAAATCATAACTATTGGCAGGAGAGAACACAAATACCGAGCTTGAGCCCGCAGGAATTACCGTAGCTGAACTTTCTGTAACGGCTGGTCCTCCGTTTACCTGGTAAGTATAACTGATGGGAGACGTAGTCGGCAGGCTGCCTGGATTCCTAACGCGGATGCTTATACGCTGTACGCCGGGTTGGGAACTGGTAAACTGTCTTCCGGTAGCGGGAGCCAGGAGAGAGTCGACTATCAGGTCGTTATCGAGCGCCACATCCGTGCAGGCTCCTCCACCAGGTATGGTATTCACACCGATGGCGCGGCGACCGGGACTTCCTGCATGAACGGCCCGTATTGAGAACCAGTAACTGCTGTCCTTTTTTAATGGCGTCGCGAGCCAGGAAGTATCGGTCGTATGAGCAATGACCTGCATCGTATCACCGGATAATTTCATGACGTCATAAGAATCGGCACCAGCAACAGAATTCCAGTTTAAACGGGCATATCCCGGGCAGGTGTTCGTAACCGTTAGTAAGGGCTGATTCAGAATGGTAAAAGGATAATCACTGATATCCGTGTAGCCCGCAGCATTACGCGTGACACGGATCAGCGCCTGTGCACTGACAACATTGGGAACGGTCCAAGTATAGGAGCGTGCCTGTGATGGGATCGCGTTATCGATGGTTGTCCAGCTGCCTCCTCCGTCCAGAGAGTATTCCAGTGTAAAACCATTAGGTTCACCTCCATTAGCGCTCCAACGGATATTTTCCTGTTGACCGGGCACCCAGGTTTCGGTTCCAAACGGATATTCTACCGTAACAGCGGCCGGCAGCATTTCATAAGCGATATAGAAATTCTGCGGACCGGATGGTATGGAGCTGCCCTTTATTTGTAAAGTATAATTGCCCGCCGGCGGATTATTTATTAATACCTGTTCAATATTATTGATGTGATCAGCACCTTCTACGGCGTTATTATTCAGATTTGCCGGAGAAGGATCCAGTATCATGGGAAGATGTACCACTCCGCCCGGTTCCGTAACCGTCAGATCCAGATCATTCACCAGCGCGCTGGTTGCCGAAGGAAGTGCAGGAGCATCCGGCCAATACAATAAAACTTTCAGTTGACTGGTGTTCGCCGGAACAGAAGGAATCGTAAAAGACTGTGTTGTATTATCATTGAGAGATCCTGTGAAATAATGATTTTGTTCCAATGCTTCAACCGTGGTACGCCCACTGATCATTCCAAATCCAAAAGTAAAATCAGGTCCGGGATTTCCCAGATCCACAGCACTATTGATCACCAGTGCTTTCAGCAAAGCCCCGTCGGGATTCACACCGGCATGTAATTGCTTATATCTTTCCGTGATGAGCGCCAGGATACCGGTTGTGGTCGGACTGGACATACTCGTACCGGAATACGTGACATAATTGTTATAAATATCGGTGGATGTTATGTTCACACCTCCTGCAACGATCTCCGGTTTGATGCGTCCGTCCAATGCAGGTCCGCGGCTCGATGCCGGACTAATGGTATAGGTCATATTGTCCATATTACCGACGGACAAAATATTTTTAGCCGATTGAAATCCTGATTTTACGGTGGCGAAAGCAAGTGGAAAAGGAGTGCAGGTTTGTCCCCCGTCATTTCCGGCTGCAAATACATGGAGAAGTTTTGGGTACGCCAGTAACTGGGCATCCACATAATAACTTAACTCATTGTATTCCCCTTCACCCGGGCATCCCGCAGTTCCATTATAATAGGAGTTATTGGTCAGGGGAATATTATAATCAGTAACATAGGTGGGGCTATTCACAATGATATTGCTGAAATCATTCATTACCAGCCGTGCCCTGGGGGCCATGCCCGTGTATAAAGGATTCAGGATTCCGCCACCCGCGATCGTACCACTGGTATGCGTTCCATGATCATCCACCGGTTCATCCGTCCGGAGAATAACTTTTCCCGCCAGATCTATATGAGTGGACGGATCGGCGTTATCACCGATGCCTATGACGAGATTTTTACCTGTCAGGTTTCTGCCCAGTGTAGCGGAAAGTGACTGCACGCCATGTGTAGCCCGGTTGTTATAATTTAAAGGAACGTCTTCCAGGTGTAATGGTCTGATCGAACTGATAAAAGGCAGTGAAGCCAGCTTTATAATTGTTTCAGGCGTGCCCTTTATGAACCAGGTATTGGCTGGTTTTATTTTTGTTTCGACAATCATTGCACCGGATTCTTTAAGTGCCTGACTGATCATGTTTCTGTCTGCCGGAAAACAATTGACCGCGATCAAGTCTTTGGGACTTTTTGATTGCGCCGCGTATTCCAGCAGGTGAGCATTTACTTTTAACGAAGGAGGGATGGAATATACATTGCGAATTCCCAGTCCGGCCAGATTCCTGTTATTAAATCCCAGCTGGCAGGTCGCCAGCCAGTTATTCCCGGATATCCATTGTTCCAACCGGATTCCACGGTCCAGTAGTTCTTTTTTTTGACGCTGGTCAGTGTGCTGGTTCATCTGAACAACCACATAATATTGGGAACCAGACAGAGCAGACTGCCATGCGGGATGATTGATCTTATGTAAAAGAAGGCTGTTTTCAGGAGCAATGCGTCCATTTTTGAAAGCCGGCGCCGGAACAACCTGTGAAAACAGATCCGACCCTACAAGAGTTAACAAAAGGCAGGCAACCAGGACTCGGAACATCGGGTGGGGGTTTTGGCCCGTTAAATAAAATTAACTATGAAATATCATAAAAGGACCAGAAACTAAACGTATGGGTGGTATGATTATTACGTATATCATAGACCGGGGAGACAGGGATGAGCAGATTAATGAAAATAATTTCGGGAATAGCAGGAATTCCTTTTATTTCGGTTGAAATTCAATTGAAAGCGGCTTTAGAGTACCTTCCTGCGAAATATTGACCAGTACAGACTTTACCTCGATTATTGAGTAGAGATAAGAACTTGAATACATTTTTGCATATTATTTACCGATCTGTCTTGCTTTGTTGTTTCCCGGGCTTTTTTTCTTTTGCAAAAGCCGGAGATATGACGGGTATTCGTATCTCATCCGATACGGTTGCAAAAGCAAGAAGCAGGAGGCAGGAGGCAGGTATTCAAATCTCATCCGATACGGTTGCAAAAGCTGGAAGCAGGAGGCAGGAGGTAGGTATTCGTATCTCATCAGATACGGTTGCAAAAGCAGGAAGCAGGAGGCAGGAGGCAGGTATTGTTATCTCATCCGATACGGTTCCCCTAAATCAAACGCCCAAAAAACGCAGCAATATCGCGCGTTATATGAATATTATCACGGACCGGCAGCAACGGGATTCTCTTTTTAAAACGCTGGCGAGAACAAATGCGCCGATTCCTGTTTCCGATAGTGCGCAATGGAAAAACCGCGAGCATGCTTTTGATGTGTATGGAGGTAAACAGATCCGTTATGTGTATTACAACCAGCTAAAGGTATTCGGAACGACCATTGAAGATACGTCAGTCGTAAAATCAAAACTGATACGATTTGCAAACAAACTGCATTACGATACCAGGACCTGGGCTATCAAACAGGCTCTTTTTTTCCGTGAAGGCGATACGGTGAATGCGTATAAACTGGTGGACAATGAAAGATATCTGCGTCGCCTGCCCTTTATTCAGGATGCGAGAATTTATGTGATCAACAGTTATGAATCCAGTGATTCCATCGACATCGTTGTTTTAACAAAGGATGTATTCGAATACGGCGGTGCCATTTCATCTTTCAGTGGCAGCAGGGCATCTGCTAACATTTTCAATACAAATCTGCTTGGAGCAGCACAGCGGGTGACGGTTGGATTTAGCTGGGATAATTCATATACGCCGCAATGGAGAACGGGCGCCAGTTATACAAAATATAATCTCGGAGGATCATTTGCAGATGTTTCATTCGGATATACAATGCTCAATGACAAAGCGACTACAGATACCGGTCAATATGAAAGCTCGGCTTACTTCAGTATCAATCGTCCGCTGTATAGTACCTGGGCCAGCCTGACCGGTGGTCTTTCGCTCGCCGCCAGTAAATCGGTGAACATATACAATTATTCAGATACCCTTTACCGGAACTATAAGTACAACCTCGTTGATATATGGGGTGGTTACAATTTTACCAACCAGTATAAGAAAACGGGTTATAATAGTCTGAAACCGAATATGGGTATCGAAGGGCGAACATTCAATATGAATTTCACCGAGAAGCCCACACAGGATACATTAAAATACAACCCGAAATATAATTCCCACAATTTTGTGATGGGACAATTTGTTGTTTACCACCAGGACTTCTTTAAGACCAATTATTTTTTCGGTTTTGGGCGAACGGAAGATATTCCCATGGGATATACCTATTCAGCCAGTTTTGCATATGACCGGTGGGATACTTTAAACCGGCCCTATACAGCAATACAGGCTCAGAAATATTGGCTGCCGGGTAAAAATCTGATCAGTACCTCACTGGGATTTGGAAGTTTCTGGAATCACGGTCAGTCGCAGGATGCCGTATTACATATCGCAACGGATTATTACAGCAATTTATTCCGGTTAAACGGACCGAAGTTGCGGGAGTTCCTGCATGCAGATTACCTGATATGTTTCAATCCGGTTATTTATAAGTATATGCCTCTTAATATTAACAGGGAAAATGGTATCTATGGATACCGGAATACTTTATATAATAATTTTCAGCGCCTTAATTTCAGTGCACAGACAAACTACTATAGTCCGATCAGCGTGTATGGTTTTAAATTTAATTTTTACATGTTGTTGCAGGCTTCTTTACTGGCGAGTTACGACGAGTCGGTTCTTAAAAGTCCTTTATATTCAGGGTTTACGCTGGGCTTCCAGATAAGAAATGAAAATCTTTCCTTCAACACGCTACAGATATCAGCCACCTATATGCCATTTGTTGATCATACCTATGATTCTTATTACGGTCCGAAAACATTATTTGTGCAGATCACTTCTGTTACGGCGTTTAACTTTCCCATTTTTGCGTTGACGCAGCCAACACTTATACAGTATCGTTAAGCTTGAGGCAGGAGGCTCGAGGCTGGAAGTAATTAAAAACATCTTATTTTTAGTGTGAAAAAGCCTCCCGCATCCTGCCTCCTGCTCAATCTTCTGTCTTTTCCTCAAGAGGATCGGTGTCTGAATTCCCTAGTTTGATTTTTGGATTATCAGAACTGCCGGTAATCCGGAGCGGTATGCCGATAATTCCGAGTGGGGGCAATCCGATGCGCATTTTGAAATTGACTTTGTTGTCAAATGAGGTCTGGCCCTCAAAGCGGATGCGAAACCCACCGGTCTTAAATTTCAGCCGCTCAATTGTGATGAGATTATTTTTGATAGAAGACTTTACATCTATTTTAGACAGGTCAGGATCCTTTAAATCCATTTTGCCCGAAGTACTGCTAACGGTATTGAATAATTTCCATCCTTTGAATTTCACATTTTTTACTGTGAGCACGCCACCTCCCTGCAGGGACGGATAAACAGGATACATTTTTTCATTTAGTTTTCCGCTGAGCGAATAGTCGATGGAAATAATGCCGGATGCGTGTTCAGCAGAGCTGGCCAGGTCATGAAACAGTTTAACTTCCTTATAGGCCCTTTGTACATCAAAATCTTTTGCCTGTAGTTTATATTCGAAACTGGCGCGAAGGGGACTGATACTCGTATACTTTCCATTCATTCCTACCTGGCAACCGATCATTTCAAATCCGGTTTCAGATAATTCAATACCACCTTCCCTGATATTCATTCCACCCGTAAAATGATTCAATACAATATCATTATATAAAACCCTGTCGGCATCCGCTTTGATGGTAAGATCCAGATTCGCCGGTATCATGATGACACCGGATGCGGATTGTGTTTCTGCATGAGATATGTTTGTCGATACCGAAGAAGGAGCAGCAGATAACGACGTAGAAGATCCCGGGGGAGGTACAGAAGATGTTGCCGTAGAAGATTCGTACACCGTAAACTCACTCAGGTTCATACTCTTGGATTTCAGATTGAAATTTGCTTTCAGGATTTCATTTTTTGCCAGAACATAATTGATGGCATTTTCAACAAATCCGTCCAGTTGTAAATCCGAACTTCCGTAGGTTGCCCGAAAGGATTCAAACCACATTTTATCCCGGTCGAACCTGAAATGTCCCTGGCGGATGAAAAATGGTTTTGGAAATAATTCATGTGAGATGGCCAGATCTTTTACATCCATCGTTCCGGCATTGCTCAACAAATCATACCGCCCGTTCCGGGCATCACTTTGCTTTCCAATGAAACGGGCTTTCGCACGAATGAAACCGGAAAGTCCTACGTCTTTGCGTGCAAATACCTGGTAGATTTTTCCCAGATCAATATCCCCATTAACAGAAAGATCATAATTCAGATCATCGAAATTTTTAAATTTCCCTTCGAAGTAAAAAGGTCTTCCTTCGAAACTCAGGCTGGCCGGTCCGAAAGAACAGTTGAGACTTTTTAAATCACCCGCGTTATCTGATGCATTCAGTGAGACGTTTATTTTTTCAATAGGGTGAGGATAGTATGGTGTTTGTATAAACCCATCTTTCAGATTAAACTGAGCCGTTGTATTTGGGAAAAGATGATGTTCGGGTGCATATGTTCCATGGGCACTAATATCCAGCAGCATCAATCCTGAGATGGTCGTACTGTCCATTGGGTAAACCTGTTTAATATCACCCAGATCGATGGATCCCCTGACATTGAGATCCATCGGAAAATCCGTAGATGCGTGCACGATACCTCTGGCATCCAGGTAATCTTTCAGGGCCGACGCATGGAGACTGTCTATTGTAAAGTATGCATGGCGCCAATCCGCATCGGCACAGGCTGCACGCATCGATAAAAAGATATTTTGAATCGGTTGCGCCACTTTGTAATATTTGACATAACCGTTTTTGATATGGCAGTTCACATCAAAGGCCGGAATACTGGCGATGACCGTATCTGTTTTTCGTAATGAAGTCTTTACGACTTTCTTTGAATATTTGCCATGAACAGATAAATGCAAACCGAGTTCTCCCTGCATATCGAGGCTTTTGATGCCGGTCGCCAGTTTCAGATTTTGAAGATTCATTTGGGCATCGGCCTGTAATTGAATGTCGGGTTCGCTCAAGCCTTTACTTTCCAGACGGCTGTGAAAATAGTCCTGTGCAAGCCGGAATGACATGGAATCTATTTTTACATGCAACTTCTCCGGATCCAGTGAAGGCAGTTCGATTGCTGCATTTCCATTTAGCTGGCTGACCGGTATCTGAGCATCCTGATAGTCAATAAAGCCATTCCGGATTGCCAGATTGATTCCATAGTCGGGCATTTCTCCGGTGGATGCAATATATTTTCCTTTTAGTGTGCTCGTTAAATCAATGGCTCCCCTGACTGTTGTCTTCTGGAGCCAGTCCTGGTATTCAGGAGGGAAAATGGTTACGAGTTGATACAGGTCCGCATCCTTGGTTGAAAATTTGAAATTCATATCGTATCCGTTTTTCAAAAAATCCAGCCTGCCCGTGAAAGCAAGGTTGAGTTTGTTCATCTGGATTTTATTTTCCTGGAATATCAACGCGAGTGTTTTTGTATTAATACTCGTAACGAGGTTTGCGTCAATGGCCTTGCGTTGCACGTATGGATGATCATCCAGTACAAAACTGAGCGAATCGGATTTGATATGTGATGCCAGGTCAAAAATGGATTTGCTCAGATCTCCGGTCCCTTCATAATACAAATGATCCGCCTGGATAAGCATCGATATGGACCGGTCATTGTAAACCAGTCGGCTGTCGTTCACAATTATTTTTTCCAGGTGCAGGGAAGCGGCCGATGAATCGCTTTTGACTGCGTGGGCACTGGTATCATAAACATAAATATTATAATTTGCCTGTCCGCTGTCATTGACCATTATATGGATATAAGCGCCATTCAGGTAAATTTTATTGACGCTGACGAGATGATCGAAGATTAGTTTTTGCAGGTTCACTCCGAAACCGAGTTTCTCAGCCGACAGCAAAGTATCCAGTTGAAAAGGAGCAGAGCCCTTCAAATCCACATCGTATAGCGTAAGGGTCAGTGAAGGAAAATGGGTAAAGAATGAAAGACGGGCTTTTGTAAAATTTAAATCACCTTTGATGGATTGATTCGTCCAGCTTTTTATTTGTTTCCCTACCGTGTCGGGGAAGAGGTAAGGCGCAAGAAAAAGTAATACCAATATGGAAACCAGACTGATCCCGGTAATTTTTAAAACCTGTAAAAGAATGCCGGAAAACTTCTTCAAACTACGTTTTCGGCAAAAATAGGATTTTAGGCGAAGGCTAAGGCTTAAGGCGAAGGATAAGGAGGTATAGTTTAATGCCCGGGTTATCAATTTGTATTTTCATTAATTAATTTATTTTCGAACAATGGGCAAGCATTTTGATTACATTATGCATGATTAATATAATACTCGAAGATTAATTTAATAAATTGCATTACGCCTTAAGCCTTCGCCTTAGCCTGGCTTAACCGAATCTGGATAATAAAAAAATTTATAAATGATGGAAACATTGGAAAAAACGACCGTTGACCTGGAAACACTTTGTATCAATACAGTCAGGGTACTGGCAGCCGATGCCGTTCAGAAAGCCAATTCCGGACATCCGGGTACACCGATGGCGCTGGCCCCGGTGGGACACCTGTTATGGTCGAAAATCATGAATTATAATCCGCAGAATCCAAACTGGCCCAATCGTGACCGTTTTATTTTATCTGCGGGTCACGCCTGTATGCTTCAGTACAGTTATTTGTACCTGACGGGATATGATCTTACACTGAATGATCTGAAAAAATTCAGACAACTCCACAGCAAAACACCCGGTCACCCGGAATATGGACTGACTGAAGGAATTGAGGCTACGACCGGACCTCTTGGACAGGGATTCGCAAATGGCGTGGGTATGGGCATTGCTCAAAAATGGCTGGCAGACAGATACAACAAACCCGGATTCAACCTTTTTGATTATTCCATATATGTTATTTGCAGTGATGGTGATATGATGGAAGGAATCAGCTCCGAAGCGGCATCCGTCGCAGGCAGTCTGAAATTGGGCAACCTGATTTATGTGTACGACGATAATCACATAACGATTGAAGGAAATACGTCGATCACTTTTAACGAAGATCTCGGTGAACGTTTTCTGGCTTATGGATGGCATGTACAGGAATTGCCGGATGGCAACGATCTGCATGCCATTGAAGATGCACTAAAAAAAGCAAAGGCAGAAACTTCGAAACCTTCTTTAATAAAAATGAGAACGCATATCGGATATGGAAGTCCGAATAAAGTAGATACAGCAGCTGCACACGGATCCCCGCTGGGCGCAGATGAAGTAAAACTGGTTAAAAAATTCTTTGGATTCGATCCCGACCAGTCATTTGAAGTGTCGGAAAATGTGTTGTCGTTTTACAGGGCTGCAGGGAAATCCGGCATTGAAAAAGAAAAATTATGGAACAATCTCTTCAATCAATACCGGGAAAAATATCCCGTGGAAGCAAATGAATACGTAAGTACCAGCAACGGAAAACTAGCGGGCGGATGGAAAGAAAAACTTCCGGTTTTCAGCGGTGATGAAAAAATAGCTACCCGGAAGGCCTCAGGAAAAGTGCTGAATGCCATTGCTTCACAAATCCCTTTCCTGATTGGCGGTTCGGCGGATCTTTCTCCTTCTACAGATACCATCCTGGATGGTTATGATTCCTTTTCTGCGGAACATTATGATGGCAGGAACTTTCACTTTGGGATCCGCGAACACAGTATGGGCGCCATTTTAAACGGCATAGCTCTTACCAAAGGATTCATTCCCTACGGCGCCACATTTCTTATTTTTTCTGATTATATGCGTCCACCCATGCGGCTGGCGGCGATCAGTAAAATAAAACCCATATATGTGTTTACGCATGATAGTATCGGTTTAGGCGAAGATGGAACAACCCATCAGCCGATCGAACAATTGGCCGGACTTAGATCTGTTCCAAACATGACTGTCATCCGCCCCGCAGACGCCAATGAAACGTCCCAGGCATGGCGCGTGGCGCTGGAACATACTGGCGGGCCGGTAGCGATCGTGCTTACAAGGCAGGGACTTCCGGTGATTGATCAGGAGAAATTTGCAAAAGCAAGTGGTCTTGAAAAGGGAGCTTATATTTTGTCTGACACACCAACCGCACCAGACGTTATTTTGATCGGGACGGGCTCCGAAGTAAGCCTTTTAATTAAGGCGCAGGAAAAACTAAAAGAAAAATCTATACAGGCGCGTGTGGTGAGTATGCCTTCGTGGGAATTATTCGAGAAACAGGATGCGGCTTACAAAGAAACCGTTCTTCCAAAAAATATCCGCAAGCGTTTATCAGTGGAAGCTGCTTCAACGTTTGGATGGATAAAATACGTAACAGAAGACGGGAAAAGTGTGGGGATAAATCATTTCGGGGAATCTGCCCCTGCAGAGGACCTCTTTAAAGAATTTGGCTTTACGGTTGAAAATATCGTAACATTAGCGGAGTATTTATAAAAAAGAATATTCCTCATGGTTAAATTTCCCTTTTATGCCAGGCTTGCATTGACACTGTTTGCCATTGCCCTGATATTGTTGTTCATGTGGATAGGGAAAAGCCTGCTGGTGCCTTTATTTTTTTCTTTCCTTGTTGCGATACTGTTGCATCCGCTGGTCAGGTTTTTTGAAAAGCGCCGTTTTCCACGTGCACTGGCAGCCCTTACGGCTCTTTTGATCTTTATGATATTGTTGGGTGGATTATTTTATTTCTTTAGTCACCAGGTCGTGCGTCTTTCCCGTGATCTTCCCTCTTTGCAGGCCCGGGTCATGGATAAATGGCAGGACATCCAGGACTGGATCAGCGACAAATATCATATCACCAATACGCAACAGGTGGCATATATGAATAAGTCGGCCGCCGGAATTTTAAATTCGGCTATGAGTTCTTTGGCAACCACTTTTGTGGGGATCGCCGAAACACTGTTGCTTACCATTTTCTTTTTCATATTCACTTTTTTTATTCTTCAATACCGCCGCTTACTCATGCACTTTGTGGTTGAGTTGTTTGACCACGAACACAATGAACGAGTGCAGGATATTATCGTCCGCATCCGGTCTCTCATAAACAGTTATGTTGTCGGCCTGCTGATCGAAATGAGCGTAGTGAGCTTTATCATTTTCGTGAGCCTGATGGTGATCGGCGTAAAATATGCCCTGCTCATCAGCATTATGGCAGCGGTGCTGAATATCATACCTTATCTCGGCATATATTCCTGTATGGCTATCGCCATGGTAATTACGGCCGCAACAGGCACCACGGGTCAGGTAGTGGCTGTAGGGATCCTGTTTCTGGTCACGCACTTTGCAGATGCCAACGTTATTCTTCCCCATGTTGTCGGCGGCAAAGTAAAAATGAATCCATTTATAACTATTCTCGCCGTTTTGATCGGTCATCTCGTTTGGGGAATACCCGGAATGTTTTTATTTATTCCCCTGACGGCCATCCTCCGCCTGATTAGTGAAGAGGTTAGCGGAATGAAACCATGGGCCATCCTGATGGGAGAAGAAAGCGTAAAGTCTAAAGCCTAAGGCCTAAAGCCCAAAGAAATTTATCAATACTTACTATTTAATGAGATCGCTTGTACACTCTCTAATTAAAATAAAAATAATGTAAGCTATCAGTTTTAGGTTATATCTTTTTTGATTTTTAAGCCTTAGGCTTTAAGCTTTAAGCTTAGATTTGTGGAATATCTTCCCCGCCTGATGCATTACAAGACGTATAAAATACACTACGAAAAGGGCCTGTTCTTTGCTTTAGATAGGAAACCCGGCACCAGTGTATGAAGATCAGTGAAAAGACAAAGAAAATAGTCAGGCGGATATTTCGAATTACCCTTACAACCGTCCTTGTCATCTTTGGCATTATTCTGTTGATCCTGGTACTCATTCAAACCGGGCCCGTACAGAATTACGGCCGGGGGAAAATCGAAGCCTATCTCGAAAAGAAACTCCAGACAAAAGTCCGGATAGGTAATTTGTATATCGACTTTCCGGCCCGCATCATCATCAAGAATATTTACCTGGAAGACAGGCGAAAAGACACATTAATTTCAGGCGGAAAGATCGAGGTTGACATCAGCATGTTCCGGCTGTTACATAAAGAGCTCCGCATTAATAAGCTGGAGCTGGACGACGTAACGCTGAAAGTAAAAAGACTCATGCCGGATTCGGCTTTCAACTTTCAATTCATAGCCGATGCTTTCAGTTCTCCGGAAAAACAACCTGTAAAAAAAGATACCAGTGCAGGCTTTCAATTTATTATCGGCGACATTCAGCTCCACCAGATCCATGCAACGTATCGTGATGACGCAACCGGCAATGACGTCTATGTAAGTCTGGGGGATTTCAAAACCAAAGTAAAAACATTCGATCCTGCTCATCAGACGTACGCCATTCCGGATATAACGCTGACAGATATTTCGGGAAAGATCAGACAGTACAATCCCATTCTTATTTTGCAGCACGTGGCAGATACGATCAGCGCGCACAATGAAAATTCAGATCCCGTTCACCTTGAACTGGGAGATATCGATTTTACAAAAATAAATCTCGACTATCGCAACGATGCCCAAAATATGGACGCTGTTCTGCGTCTTGGAAATTTTCATACAAAGGCGGATTCCATAGACCTGGCAACACTACATATAAAGTTAAAACAGGTATCACTGAACAGCACCGTCGCCACTGTCAAATTCGGTAAGCTGGCAGCGTTGAAAAATAAAAAAGCTGCTCCCGTAAAAGATACGGTTACGCACGCCGGAACCTGGAGTATGGACCTGGCGGTCTTTACGATTGACAGTACAAGGCTGCAATATGATGATGATAATAAAGCCGCAGTAAAAAAAGGAATGGATTACAATCATATGAATGTTAATCACCTCACCATTCATACCAGTGGCCTGCATGCGGATCCGTCGAACTACCGGGCACTCATAACCGGAATAGCGTTTGATGAGAAAAGTGGTTTTGTATTGAAAAAACTTTCTGCCGGCCTGGACTATAATCCATCCGGCGTTTCGGTGAAAAATCTGGTGATCCAGACAAATCGTTCAGAAATAAAGAATCAGACTTCCATCCGGTACCGGTCGCTCGATGATTTGAAAAAGCATCCGGGAGATGTGAAAACCGATCTTGCATTTGATCATGCGCGGATTGCCGTAAAAGACGTCTTAATTTTTGTGCCTTCACTGGAAGGTTCTCTGAAAGATAATCAGAATGCCGTTCTGAATCTGAATGGTAAAGTAACCGGACAGTTGAAGAATCTGCAGATCCCATATCTCGAAATCGGCGGGGTGGGAAATACTTCTCTGGCCGCTTCCGGAACGATCAAAGGTCTGCCGGATGCAAAAAAAGCATTCTATGATATCAGTCTTGCAAAATTAAAAACATCCAGAACGGATTTATACCGTTTGATTCCGGCAAAATCATTCCCCCAAAATCTCCGCATCCCGGAAAGCATATCGGCAAATGGAAAATTCAGGGGTACGACGAACAGTTTTTTTATACAGTTGCATGCCGAAACAAATAACGGTATTGCAGATGTTCGTGGAACGCTGGACCTGAACCGTAAAACCTACGATCTGGTCGCCGACACCCGTTCCGTGGATCTGGGATATATATTAAAACAGGATAGCCTGCTGGGTAAAATCACGCTCGATGCAACAGCTAAAGGTTCGGGATTTGATCCGAAAAAGATGAACAGTGTTTTCCATGTAAACCTCGGCGAAGCCATTATAAAATCTTATACATATAAGGGTCTGTTATTAGATGCCAATGTGCAAAACGGAAACGCAAAGATTCAGTCATCTATGAAGGATCTGAATCTGACTTATCAACTGAATGCTGAATCTTCCTTCACAGAAAAATATCCGTCCGTGAAATTAACATTGCAGCTGGATACTTTAAATGCACAGGCCCTGCATTTGATGGATAGTCTTCAGCTGCATTTAATGGTTGACGCTGATTTCAAATCAACCAACCCGGATGCATTACAAGGTCATATGGAGCTCAGTGATCTGGGTGTTACGACGGGCTCACAATCACTGCATACAGATTCTGTTCTTTTGCTCGCGCAGCATACAGACACCGGACAGATCATACAGCTTCATTCGGAAGCCGCAGACGTTGACTGGGCCGGGCAATACAAACTGACCCAGGTTTCCGAATCATTCAAACATTTTATAAATAACTATTATAAAATAAAAGTTTCCATGCCTGACAGCACAGAGCCGGAGCAATGGAGGATGGCTTTACGTTTAAGACCTTCTCCCATTGTGCTCGCCATGATGCCGTCGCTGAAGGGCACCGACAGCTTAACCGGAAATATTCTTTTTAACAGTTCGAAAAAGGAATTGAATGTTCTTCTGCATGCTGACAAAATCCAGATGAATCAACAGGTTATTCATCAGTTTAATCTGACTGCGGATTCAAAAGATTCGGCTCTTCTGTATAATATCTCTGTCGCCGATGCGGGTCAGAAGGGTTTTCAGTTATACCGGACAGCTGTATATGGCTCGCTGGCGCATGACAAACTTTCGACCACCCTTCAGTTAGAAGACAAAAAAGCAAAAAACAAATATGTTCTTTCTGGCGCACTCTCACAGGTAAACAACGGAGTAAAGTTTGTATTCAATCCCGATAGTCTGCTGCTGAACTATCAGCCCTGGCAGATGCCCGCAGATAATTTTATTCTGTATGATTCATCTGGTATGATCGTGCGAAATTTCAAATTAAGCCGTCAGGGCGAATCTGTTACCATTAATTCCAATGGCGAAACGACTAAATCGCCGCTGGATGTAAGTTTTACGGATTTTAAAATAAAAACGCTGACCCAGTTTGCAGAACAGGATTCCCTGCTGGCAGATGGAACGATCAACGGAAAAGCTGAAGTAAAAAATCTGTTTACCAAACCCCTGTTTACATCCGATCTCACGATAGATTCTCTGTCAATAGAAAAAGATACAGTGGGTAACCTGACCATCCGGGTTGATAATGAACAATTAAATGCGTACACTGCTCATATACTCTTAAAAGGACATGACAACGATGTGCAGGTAGACGGAAAATATTTTTCCGGCGAAAGTAAAATGGACATGGATGTTAAACTGAACCAGCTCAACCTGGAATCATT
>Ga0206929_1020_pt1 | contig 43601 bp, 33 predicted proteins | sample Alteio_BWOrgHeat_19_FD_152929 | JGI IMG/M metagenome (GOLD analysis project Ga0206929, IMG submission 152929) | Enriched cells from forest soil in Barre Woods Harvard Forest LTER site, Petersham, Massachusetts, United States -... | ecosystem: Environmental > Terrestrial > Soil > Temperate forest >...
TCAGCAAATGGCAGTGCTTCAGTTACTGCAAGTGGCGGAACCGGAGCATTAACGTATAGTTGGTCAGCACCTGGCGGGACATCAGCCACATTGAATAACGTTGCTGCTGGTTCATATACATGTACGGTTACAGATGCAAATGGATGTACAAAAGCTGTAACAGCATCAATTAGTAATACAGGTGGTCCTTCAGTTAATATGACTGCTACAAGTCCGAAATGTAACGGAGGAACAGGAATTGCAGTGGCAGCTGTTTCAGGTGGATTGAGCCCATATACGTATAGCTGGAGCCCTACAGGTGGATCGAAAGATACAGCAACCGGATTAGTTTCTGGTATATACACTTGTATGGTGACTGATAAAAACGGATGCGTTACCAGCGATACTGTAAAGGTAACTCAACCAGGTGCTATTACAGGAGGTACAACTATTACAAATGCATCTTGTGGAAATAGTGACGGATCAATTAATTTACTTGCAAGTGGCGGAACAGGCGCACTATCTTACAGTTGGTCACCATCGGGTGCAACAACAAATACATTAGGCAACCTGGCAGCAGGTTCGTATACATGCACAATTACAGATGCTAATAGTTGTACTAAACAAATAACGGCTTTGGTAAGTAACGTAGGAGCACCAACAGTTGCTATTTCACAAAGCAACGAAAAATGCTTCGGTGATAATATTGGCGCTGCATTGGCAAATGCATCGGGTGGAAGCAGCCCGTATACATATTCATGGAGCAACAGTGCTACAACAAGTAGTATAACCGGCCTTGCTGCAGGTACATATACTTGTGTGGTAACAGATAATAAAGGCTGTATTACTAACGATACGGTTAAAATTACTCAACCGCCGGCACTTATATCGACAATTAAAGCAACTGCTGCAAGTTGTGGTAAATTAGGTAGTGCAGCTGTAACACCGGGTGGCGGAACTGCTCCATATACGTATAGCTGGTCACCATCAGGTGGAACAAATGCAACTGCCGCAAACCTCAAGAGTGGCTCATATACATGTACTGTTACAGATGCTGATAGTTGTAAGCAAGTGTTGCCGGTAACCGTTACCGGTAATTCAGGGCCTGTTGTATCAATTAGTGCTGATACAATAATAAAATTGGGCGGCTCAGCAACTATTGTAGCAACCGGCGGCGGAACTTATTTATGGTCTCCGTCCACAGGTTTGAGTTGTTCAAATTGTGCAACAACAACTGCTGACCCAACTAAAACTACAACGTATTGCGTTTTAGTTACAGATACCAGTGGTTGTGCTGATAGTGCTTGCATGGTTGTAAATGTTGAGCAACCTTGCGGTAAGATTTTTGTGCCAGATGCTTTTTCACCAAACGGAGATCATGAAAATGAGCTTGAATGTGTGTACGGTAATTGTATTGAAACTATCAGCTTCAGAATATTCGACCGTTGGGGAAATGAAGTATTTGAAACAAATGACCCTAATCAAAATTGTTGGGATGGAAAATATAAAGGGCAATTAATGAATTCAGGTGTATTTGTATATTACCTTGATGCTGTGTTAGTAAACGGAGACAAGGTATCTCAGAAAGGTAACATAACATTAGTAAGATAATTGATTTTAGAAATTAGAAGAGAATGGAAAGACAAATGAAATACAAAAAATTAATTGCGTCAATTAGTGTATTGTGTTTAATTGTGTGTGCCGCAAATGGACAGGATATACACTTTTCGCAGTTTATGATGGATCCATTGCAACAAAACCCGGCATTGGCTGGTGCTGACCATGACCTTGAAGCAAACCTGAATTATAAAAACCAATGGTCGAGTGTAGCAATTCCGTATAAAACAATAGCGGCTTCTTACGATATGCGCCTGTCGAAACCGAAGAGTAATGGGAAAGGTTTTTGGGCCGGTGGAATTAACTTTTACAGCGATAATTCAGGTGATGCACAAGTGGGAACAACGCAAGTGAATCTTGCTGCGGCATATCATGTAATTACAGGTACAATGAGCCAACTAGGCTTGGGTGTTATGGGTGGCTATGCTCAACGGAGCATAAACTATTCTCAATTACAATGGGGTAATCAGTATGATGGAATGCAATACAATTCTTCACTACCAACCGGCGAACCGGCAGGTGCAAGTAATTCTATCTCATATATAGATGGTGCAGCGGGCGTTGAATGGACGTATGACAATACTTCGGGTGGAATTAATGTTACCGATAACCATGAACTGAAAGGAAATGTTGGCTTTTCTATATATCATTTTACACAGCCGAATTATTCATTCTATGGTGATGGAGAAAAGCTGTTCATGCGTTATACTTTTCATGCGGATGCACTGATAAGCCTTCCTGGGTCAAGCCTCGCTTTAGTGCCCGGTATTTTATACTATAAACAAGGTACTGCCAATGAAGAGTATTTGGGCACTCTTGTTCGTATCATGCTTCAACAAAATTCGAAATATACCGGTGCGTTTCAGGGGGCAGCCATATCGTTTGGAGGGTACTATAGAAACATGGATGCGGTAGTGGCAGATATGTTACTTGAATACGCGAATTATGCAATGGGCATTAGCTACGATTTTAACACTTCAAACCTTACCAGTGCAAGTAAAGGTATGGGCGGCTTAGAACTTTCTCTAAGGTTCGTCATGCCAAATCCATACTTTCAGGGAGGTAGTAAAGCAGGTAACAAATCAATGTTCTAAAATTCTGAAAAATAAGTACTTATATGTGTAACAATTAACAATTTAGTAACGTAAAATAGGACAAAGCGAATTATACAGGTAATTCAGACAGTGTAGATATTAAAAACGCGATACAACAACCCGAGCATTGTGTAGCGTTAATGCGGTGATAACTTTTTTATCAGTTCGTTAACGAAGAATACAAAGGGATGTTAGGAAAATACAAAATAAAATTTCTTAGTTTAGTTACTGTGCTATTTATTTTGCTTATAAGCAAAATAGGGTTTGCACAGCACACTTATACTTTTGGTGCTTATTCTGGTGGAAATGATACTTATACCCCCGGGGATGTAGCGGATGATAAATATACCGGAGAAGCGGAACTACTACCCAGCGCATCACTTGCTTTCGGTAACGTAATTTCTGTGGCATTTTATGTTTCTAATACATCAGGAGATAACATTCCTTCAGTAATATATATAAAGAGTACGGCTTCAGCATCTCTTGCTGCTGGTACATGGACGACCGCTATTGCTGCCAGCACTACGGCATATTCGGGTAATATAACATGGAATACTGCAGGCTGGCAGACCATTAACTTTACAACTGCACCTGCATTTAATTATACGGCAAATAACTTAGAGGTTTTAGTTGAGTGTAACTGGGGTACAACACTTGATGTAGTTAATAATCCGACTTTTGGATTCTTTACAGCAGCAGGAAATTATGATGAATATTGGGCTCCGGGTTCTGGTGGTCTTACCACAGCTGCATTGCGTAATGCGGCAACAGGTGTTGTGGATAATGGCCCTAATATGATGCAAGTTACCATTATGGGACTTCCATCTGCTTTAAATATGACGGCTATCACTACAGCTACTGCTTCTGTTAATTGGACGGCTCCGGCTGCTGCAATAGCACCTTCTACCGGATATGATATTTATTGGAACACAACTGGTACTGCACCTACGGGGGCTACTGTTCCTTTGGCTTCAGTAGGTGCGGGAGTAGTTACTTATGGTATTACCGGGTTAACATGTGGTACTAATTATTATGTATGGGTACGTTCTAAAAGCACAAATAATGTTTGTACATGGGTTGCTTTGCCAAGCTCATTCTTCACTAGTGCTGCCTGCTGTTCAAACCCGGCCATAACAGTGCAACCATCAACTACAAATCAAACTGGGTGTTTAAATTTTTCTCCGACAGCAGTGTCTTTAACTGCAACCGGTACAACTTTAACATACCAGTGGTATAGTAACGCTGTTAATTCGAATGCGGGTGGTACACTTATTGCAGGCGCTACATCAAGTACATATACACCAGTAACAAGTTCCGTTGGTACATTATATTACTATTGTATAGTTTATTCACAAGGTGGTTGTCCGGTAACAAGTAATGTTTCTGGGTCGGTAAGTGTTATAACAACACCAGCTACACCGGGTTCAATAACCGGTACCACTGCGCAATGTCCTGCCCTTACAAGTCAGGCATATAGCATTTCAGCAGTTGGTAGTGCAACAACATATACATGGGGAGTACCTGCAGGTTGGACCATAACAGGAGGTGCAGGCACTACATCAATAACGGTAACAACCGGCTCTGCCGGTCAAAATGGAAATATAACTGTAACCGCAGGTAATGCGTGTGGAACCAGTGCCGCATCTTCATTGGCGGTAACGGTAAACCCTGGCACACCTGCAACCCCAGGCGGAATAACTGGTACTGCTGCACAATGCCCGGGTCTAACAAGTCAAACATATAGTGTTACTGCGGTAGCTAATGCAACAACTTATACCTGGAATGTACCTGCCGGCTGGACAATTACCAGTGGAGCCGGTACAAATTCAATTAACGTAACAACCGGAACAACTGGCCAAAATGGAAATATAACTGTTACTGCAGGTAATTCCTGCGGTACAAGTGCGGCATCCTCATTAGCTGTAACTGTTAGTGCTGCTACACCAGCTACACCGGGAGCAATAACAGGTACAACGCCTCAGTGTCCTTCAGTAGCCGGACAAACATATAGCATAACTGCCGTAGCTAATGCAACTACATATACATGGGCAGTGCCTGCCGGATGGACAATAACAGCCGGAGCCGGAACAACTTCAATCACCGTTACTTCAGGAACAAATGGTCAAAATGGAAATATAACTGTTACTGCAGGTAATTCATGCGGTACAAGTGCAGCTTCTACCAAAGCAGTTACCGTGGTTACTACTCCTGCTACACCAGGTGCAATAACAGGTACAACAACTCAATGCCCTACCTTGGCTGGCCAAACATATAGCATAACTGCTGTTGCCAATGCAACAACCTATACATGGGCAGTACCTGCCGGATGGACAATTACAGCTGGTGCAGGCACAACATCTATTACGGTAACAACAGGTTCTGTAGGCCAGAACGGAAATATTACAGTTACTGCAGGTAATTCTTGTGGTACAAGTGCAGCATCTTCTCAAGCAGTTACTGTTGTTGCGGGACCTCCTGCAACTCCAGGTGCTATAACAGGTACAGCATCTCAATGTCCTTCAGTAGCTGGGTTAACATATAGTATTTCAGCTGTAGCCAATGCTACAACTTATACGTGGGGTGTACCGGCTGGTTGGACAATTACGGCAGGAGCTGGAACAGCCTCAATAACCGTAACATCGGGGACCACGGGCCAAAATGGAAATATAACAGTTACTGCCGGAAATGGATGCGGTAATAGCGCTGCATCATCTTTAGCAGTGACAGTTATTGCAGGTACACCAGGTACACCAGGTGCTATTACAGGAACAACACCTCAATGTCCTTCACTGACTAATCAAACGTATAGTATCTCGGCCGTAGCCAATGCAACCACTTATACGTGGGGTGTGCCGGCAGGATGGTCTGTAACAGGTGGCGGCGGTACATCAATTACAGTTACAACAGGCACCACAGGCCAGAATGGAAATATTACGGTAACAGCAAGTAATTCATGCGGTACAAGTGGAGCATCTTCATTAGCCGTTACAGTTATTGCTACACCTGCTACACCGGGAGCCATAACAGGTACAGCGGCTCAATGTGCCAGCTATGTTGGTCAAACTTATAGTATTTCAGCCGTAGCTAATGCAACTACATATACATGGGCTGTGCCTGCAGGATGGAGCATTACAGCAGGTGCAGGAACAACTTCCATTACTGTTACAACAGGTACTGCCGGTCAAAATGGAAATATAACTGTTACTGCCGGTAATTCCTGTGGTACAAGTGCAGCATCGTCGCTCGCGGTAACATCTACAGCTTGTATACCGCCAACACCAACTTCATCTGCTGCTACAAATGCCGATTGCGGTTCATTTTTTGCTAACTGGAGTTCATCAACCGGGGCAACTACATATTATCTAGATGTTTCTACTTCAAATACGTTTGCAAGCTTTGTTACAGGTTACAATAATTATAGTACTGGGCTTTGTACATCATATTTTGTTTCAGGCTTGAGCGCCTCAACTACCTATTATTATAGAGTTAGAGCTGCAAACGGTTTTGGTTCAAGTGCAAGTTCGGCTACACAGACCGTAACAACAACTGCAGCTTGTTCCGGTAATTTGGCAACCTGGCAAAAAGTGGGTGCAGGTACAGGTGGAGGTGTTGATAATGGCGACCCTGCTGCAGGTGGAGATTTTGAAGTTGCTGCAGAAGTAGCAGATAATACAGATAATGTATTGTTTATTGGAGGATATTTTACTCAGCTAGGTAATTCAAGCGCATTGCCGGCCGCATGCATTGGTGAGTGGACGCCTTCAACTACATATCCGTATACAGCCGGAACCTGGTCTAACATAGGAAATATTGGAGGTGGGCTCTTGGTTACGAACGGTGGTGAACAAAATAACCCGAGTGAAATTTTTGCAATGGCTTATTTTAATGGCATATTATATATAGGTGGAAATTTTACAACTATAAATGGTAGTTCTACAGATGGATCAGGAAAAAGCTATAATAATCTTGCCAAGTACACAATTGCTACATCTACATGGTCGGCAGTTGGAGGCGGAGGTATGACAGGAGGATCGGGAATTGGTCAGGCTGTTATGTATGCGCAAGGCCCTCTTGGTGGTGGTGGTTTTTATGTGCAGGCATTAACTGTTGATAATAATGGAAATTTATATGTAGGCGGAAACTTTACTTCTGTGGCAGGTGTGGGTGGCTATCATAATATAGCTATGTGGAATGGTACAACATGGTCCAATCTCAGTGGAGGCATGACAGGAACTAATTCAAACTCAGGTACAGCGCAACCAACTGTGTACGCATTGGATGCAGTTGATAATACCCATGTATATGCAGGTGGTCAGTTTACAACCGCAGGAGCAACATCTGCAAGTAATATAGCTATGTGGAATGGCGCTTCATGGTCAGCACTGGGAGCAGGGATACCACAGAATGCATACTATTCACTTCCGTGTGGTGGATCTGTATCAGGAAACCCATCATGGTCTTCTTGCCCGGTAGTGGCTGCTTTGGCAAATAACGGTACATTGGTCTATGCAGGTGGTGCATTCAGTAAAGCGGGAGCCGTTACAGCGTATAATATAGCACAATGGAACCAAGGCACATCAACCTGGGCTGATATTGGAGGAGCGGGAGGTCCATCTAATGATGTGGGAGAAGTAGTTGCTTTAACAGTAAGTGGTGGTATTCTTTATGTAGGTGGAGATTTTCAAGAAGTAAATGGTTGCGGTTTAACTGTAAATAATATAGCTGAGTATGATGGTTGGATTGCAATGCCTTCAACAAAACCTGGGTTTAACCCGGGACTATCGAATGTTCTTTCAGTTGCGGTACTTAGTGGTTTTGCAACAGCCGGTTATGGAATTGTTTATGCGGGTGGAGATTACGAAGCTGGTACTGATGCTACAGGACATCCGACAGTAAATCATATAGCGCAATATGCAGGTGCCGCCTCAGGCCCTTCACTTTTACCGATAACTCTTCTTTCATTTGATGCGCAGTATAATGGAAACAGTTCTGTAGTAGATGTTACATGGAGTACTGCCTCAGAAATTAATAACAAAGAATTTACTATTGAGAAGAGTATGGATGGCATAAATTGGGAGTTTGTTGCAAACGTTCCCGGTGCAGGCAACAGTACAAGAGTAATTAATTATGCCTCTATTGATGAATCACCTTTCGGAGGAATATCTTACTATCGGTTGAAACAAACCGATTATGATGGAAACCATACCTATTCTGATATCAGGGCAGTTGAAATAAATGCATCATTCAATAAAATGGAAGTTGTTCCAAATCCTGCCAGGAACCATACGAATATAATTTTCGGAACGTCGGAACCAGGAGTTGCTACAGTTTCAATATATGATTGCGCCGGCCGGCTTATTAATACTACCCAGGTAAATACTATAAAGGGTATCAATACTACCGAGCTAGATATCGCAGAATATAATAATGGAGTATATTTTGTATCAGTAAATGGCGCGCTGCAACAATACACTGCAAAGTTTGTGGTGATAAGGTAACCCTGGAGTTGCTCTCTTTTTAAATATAAGTAGTTAACAAGTTCTCAACAAAATGCTTGAGGATATGAGCCTGGTTTTCAGTGCTCTAATGAGAGACGAAAAATTGGTTTGAGTAGAATAAGATTTTTCGCCGTAACTAAATAATTACTCCACCGTATTATGAACCAGAACCTCTTAATTAGTTTATCATGGAAATAATTTACTCTTCACCCGACACAATTGAAAAAGATTCAGTATCAATGTTGCACTTCCCCATAGACGAAGTTCTCAGAACTGAAGATGAAATAAAACAACGCAGAGCCGACGCTGAAAGAGGAATGTTGTTAGGCAACCTTTATAAAAGTAAGGTGATAATAATATTCAAAGATGGTGAAACTGTCAAGCAGGTAGAAACAACAATTTGGGCGCTTACTGATAAGCGGGTGATTCTAAAAACAGGAATGGGTATTCCTCTCCATCGGATCATTAAAATCAAATCCTAAACGCAATCTTCTGTACTTTTCCATTCCACAAAAACTTTCATATTTGCAGCGTTAAAGGCAAATAATGAAATAAGTAAGAGTTTAATAAAATGGAAAAGAAATTAAGAGTCATTATTACTGGTACAACCGGTATGGTTGGCGAAGGTGTTCTTAACGAATGCTTGAATAGCCAGTTAGTAGAGGCTGTACTTATTGTCAATAGAAAGCCCTTAGGTATCTCACATCCTAAATTAAAGAAAATTATTCATTCAGATTTTTTCGATCTAATAGCCATAGAAAATGATCTTAAAGGTTATAACACTTGTTTCTTTTGTCTGGGGATTTCTTCGGTTGGAGTTGATGCTGACGAATATTATAAAATAACCTATACCTTAACAATGAATTGGGGGCAAGTGCTCAGTAAGTTAAACCATGACATGACCTTCAGCTATATTTCAGGCGCCAATACAGATAGTACCGAAAAGGGGAGAAGCCGTTGGGCAAGAGTAAAAGGTAAAACGGAAAATGATTTGATGAAGTTGCCATTTGAAAAGGTATTTGTAGTGAGACCGGGATTTATAAAGCCAACGCAGGGTTTATCAAATGCACATTCTTTTTATAAATACATAAACTGGATGTACCCGATCGGGAGGGCTTTGTTCCCAGGCGGTTTTTGTACACTTAAAGAACTTGGTAATGCAATGATAAATAGTGCAGCTAAAGGGTATTCTAAAAATATAATAGAAGGAAAGGATATAATTGAATTGGCTAAAAATGACTGACAGTATATCAGCGTAATTCCTTTTACCCTTAAATAGAATCACTTCTATTTTCAGTAAAGCAATGATTTTAGTATCAGTTTGTTGCAAATATTATTATTATCTTAGCAGAAATTAGTCAAAAAGCATGATTTTGTTGGCAAAAAGAAGAGTAAAAGATGGTATTGGAATTGTATCCATACTATTTGCTTTGTCTTTTTCATCTTGTATAAAGGATATGCAGCGGCCTATTGCTTCTGCACAGTATACTCCTTTATTGGCAGCCCCTGTTGTAAATTCAACTTTAGGTGTAAATAATTTATTGGTAAAGGATAATAAGAATGGATCAATACAGGCTGATTCTAACAATTTTTTATCGCTTATATACAGGGGTAGGTTGTTTTCATTAGTTGCAAATAATATTGTAAAAATTCCAAACCAGATATTTACCTACACTACTCCAGGGCTTATGCCAGCGGATACAACCGTTTTTAATACATTACCTGTAGGTTCGTCCTATCCTCTGCCAATGTATACAGATACAGTTGCATTTACCACAAATAATACTGCAGCCATAGATTCGGTTATTTTTGAACCCGGAACTGGGTTTAGTATTGATATTATTTCTCAGTTCAGTCAAAATGCAACTATAACGGTTACTATTCCGCATGCAAAAAAGAATGGTGTTTCTTTCACTCAAACTTTTAATCTTATTTATACAGGAAGTTTACCGGTTATTGTAGTAGGTAATTTAAATGTAAGCGGATACACATTCGATATGACTGAGGGTGGTACTGCAACGAACGAGTTTAATATTAACTATTCTATCACATTGCAAAAATCAACCAACACTCCGGCTCAATTGACTGATAATGCATCAATGTCAATTGGGTTTAATAATACTTCTTTTCAGAAATTGTTTGGTTATATTGAACAGCCATTCCTATCACCAAATCTCGATACTGTTCCTATTACCTTATTTAATAATACTGTACCTGGTGGAGGTACATTCACTTTAGTTAATCCTCAGGTACGGTTCATTCTCACTAATTCATACGGCGTACCTATAAATGCTACTTTCAATACGCTTATGGGCTATAATCCTGTGGCATCAGATTATCCTGTTACAGTTGTTGACCCTAAGTTGAATCCATGGCAAATGCCATATCCGACTATCACACAAATTGGGCAATCAGTAAAAGATTCGGTGAGCATTAGTAATGCCAATACAAATAATACACTTGGTGCGGCAATTAATCATACACCTAAATTCTTCGTGTACTCAGTTAATGCACAGGCTAACCCTAACGGTAAACCAATTGCACCCAATACAAATTTTGTTCTAGATACAAGCAGGTTTATAGTCGATTTCCAAATTACTTTGCCATTGTGGGGTACAGCAAGCAATATTATGCTAATGGATACAATTCCTTTTTCTTTCTCTCAAAGCACCTTGAATTCGGTTGATTCACTTCTTATCCGTATCAATGCTACCAATGGATTTCCTGTAGATATGGGTTTTCAGGCGTATTTTGTTGACTCAATTTCTCCTGCGCTAAGGTATAATGTCCTCGATTCTGTGGTGTCTCCTTATCAGGTTATCCTCCCATCTGCTAATGTAGATACAAATACCGGTAAAGTAAACATGGCAGTGAATAAAATAAGCGACTTCACTTTCGGTAAAGCAAGAATGAATAAGATCAAGAATGTTAAGAAGCTTATTCTGAAAGGAACATTTGTTACATACAATAATGCCAAAACCAATGTGAAAATGTTCTCTACTTATTTTATGGGAATAAAAATTGGAGTGCTGGCACAATTACAAACGAAAATTTAACCCGAATTAATTGCAATACAAGAGTATAAAATATTTTACTGTTATTTTATTTGTTCTCGGCTTTGTTAATACCAAGGCGCAGCAGGATTTGACACTATATAACATGCCGGCTATTCAGCAAAGCATGTATGCAAACCCATCGCAAATGCCACAAAGCAAGATCAATATTGGATTACCTGTATTGTCTTCGGTGTATTTTAATTTAGGAAATAGTGGCTTTAGGGTTACTGACCTGATAAAGAGCGGGCCGGGTGATTCAAACCATATTGATGTAAATAATATGCTAAGTAAACTCAGTAAGAGTAATTATATATCCCAAACATTACAAATAGACTTACTGTCATTTGGGATCAGGCTATTCGAAAAAAATTACTTTAGTTTCAGTATTGTTGAAAAGGAGTATATAAATTTCAGCTATCCTAAAAACTTTTTAGATTGGGTATGGCAAGGAAATGGAGCATTTCTTGGGCAAAATATGAATTTTAATTTCGGGTTAAACGTTATTCATTATCGTGAATACGGAATAGGTTATGTACGACAAATAAGTGACAAGTTAACCGTTGGCGGTAAGTTAAAATACCTATATGGAATGGAAGATATTTCCGCACAGAACAATAATTTCACCTTTAATACAGATGCAACAGATTATGGTTATACCACCAATGATAATGTAAACGTGAATACCTCTGGTTTTGGACCTGGTACAGGCTCTAATTTTCAGTCTCCTGATTATTGGCTAAATAGAAAAAATACGGGTATGGCAGTAGATTTAGGTGCAACCTATAAATTAAATGATAAGTTTACTTTTTCGGCAAGTCTTATTGACCTTGGTTATATTAACTGGAGATCGTACACTTCAAATTATACTAGTAATGGAGCATTTAACTTTGATGGTGTTGACATAACACAATTTACAAAAGGTGATACAAATGCATTTAATAAATTAACTGACTCGGCTAAAAACGCGTTTAATGTAAAAACGCAGCATAAATCATATACGACCTCTTTACCGGCCCAGGTTTATTTGGGGGCTAATTATAAATTATCGGAGAAGGCAAATGCGGGTTTGCTTTTATATGGTCAGTTCTTTAATAACATATTAGTACCCGCAATATCAGCTTCATATAATTTGAAACTCACCAATTGGTTCAGTGTGTCTGCTGCTTACACTATAATGAATCGCGATGCTACAAATGTTGGCGTTGGTTTTGCAGTAACCGGTCCTGTACAGTTTTATCTTGTTACTGATAATGTTATAGGCTTTTTTCTACCGCAGGAGGTTAAAACAGTCAATGTAAGGTTTGGAGTGAATCTTTGTTTTGGCCGCAAATCGCCCAAGGCAGCTTCTGATAGCACCAAGGCTAGTTTTCAATAAAACGCTTCCTTAATAAATTACTTTTTTAGACGTAAGGTAGCGTATATCCTGACGCAAAGAATCTTAGTTCGTTACAGTTAATTGCCCTGTACTTGGGCTAAATGTATCAGAATATGATTTAATGCCAATAGTGCTGGGCCCTGTATTTACATTTCCATTATAAAGGCTATAAGTTGAACTGCATTCAAGACAAATTGCTGTGCCATTATTTTGTGCGTCAACTATTCCCTTAGAATCCGAAAGGTCATACGAACATGTGCGATCGTATGCCATAATAGTACTAGCATCTCTACGGTATAACAAAATGCCTCTGTTGCCACCGTTAACGTAAACTATGCCACCTATATTCAGTAAAGGAGTATAAGGAGAGGAATTGATATTGATATTTAAATGAACAGATACATTAGGTACGGCTGTACTCGCTTCAGGGTTTATACCTTTACTGCAACTATTCAATAGCAATAAACATATTGCAACTGTAATTAATATGTATTGTTTAAGATAACGCATAAATAATATTAGCTTGTTCTAAGTTACTACTTATTCTTGATGTAAAACAGAGCCATTGACTGTAGACGGTGTTTAGGTTATAAACCTTTGCAAACTTGATGGTTATTTTTTGCAGATTTGTTGAAATATTCAAGTGATTTGCTAAGCGAACTAAATAAATACTCGAAATCTAAAACGCCATTCCTCTTTATTATCGATTTCGATATGGCAAATTCAATTGTTATACCTATTGATAAGGTGAACAGTAATGAAATATTGTTTGACGTGAATGGCTTTTCAAATTTCCCAAATGAAATTGATTTAATGGATGTAGAATTCAGTTTTGAAAAATATCCTATTTCATACGATGAATACAAATCTAAGTTCGATAAGGTTCAGGAACAGTTGAAAGCGGGTAATAGTTATCTGGTTAATTTGACTTTCCCCACAAGGATAAAAACCTCATTGGAATTGAAGGATATATTCAACTATAGTAAAGCACCCTATAAACTATGGCTGAAAGATAAATTTGTAGTTTTTTCTCCCGAGCCTTTTGTTAAAATTGAAGATGGGGTTATATCTTCATATCCTATGAAAGGTACTATTAATGCTGCTATTCCTGATGCCGAAAAAATAATTCTTGCCGACGAGAAGGAACTGGCTGAACACTCCACAATTGTAGACCTGATCCGGAATGATTTGAGTATGGTGGCAGATAAAGTTGAGCTGAAAAAATTCAGATACATAAGCCGGATAAAAACATTTAATTCGGAATTATTGCAAGTGAGCTCTCAAATTAGCGGAACTGTAAAGAAAGAGTTGTTAGATAATATAGGTAATCTTTTTTCATTGTTACTGCCTGCAGGTTCAATTACCGGGGCACCTAAACGCAAAACAGTTGAAATAATTAATAATGTTGAAGGGTATGAACGAGGATATTACACAGGTGTATTTGGCTACTTTGATGGCTTTAAGCTGGAAAGCTCTGTAATGATAAGGTATATTGAAAATATAAACGGGCAATTGTATTTTAAGAGTGGGGGAGGAATAACTATTTACAGCGATTGCGAATCAGAGTATAAAGAATTAATTGATAAAGTATATGTTCCAATTAATAGAAACAATTAAGGTTAGTAATGGTTTACTTCAAAACCTGCCTTACCATAACTCTCGCTTGAATAGAGCAAGAAGTGAGCTTTTTAACGCTGCAGATGAATTGGATATTGAAAAATTGGTCCATGTGCCTGCTTCAATGAATAAAGGTATTTACAGGTGCACATTAACATATAGTAAGGAAATAGGTGAAATTAATTTTCAATTATATAGCATAAGAAAAATAAAGACTTTGAAAATTGTAACTGATAATAGTATTGAGTATAGTTATAAATATGCTGATAGAACAAGTTTAAATAAGTTGCTGGAACTAAAGGATGATTGTGATGAAATAGTTATAGTGAAGAACAACTATATAACAGATACATCTTTTACTAACCTTATTTTCTTTGATGGAGTAAAGTGGTGTACACCAGATTCACCTTTATTAAGGGGTACTAAAAGGGAAAAATTGTTGGAACAAGGTATGATAACGGAAACTAAGATATGCCTGGATGATCTTACCAAATACTCTCGGGTGGGATTGATAAATGCTATGCTTGAACCAGGAGAGATAACGGTTGATATCGAAAACCTGAAATTATAGTAGTATAATTGTTCTGGGTTTGATCGATAGTGTATTGCTTATTTGGCATATTGTTAATAACCCGTGAAATTGTTAATAATATATAGCGCTATAAAGGTGTTATATAACTTAACTTTACTCTATAATTTGATAAGCCATGAATAGAACCCTTGATCTGATAATTGAAATTGAAAAAGAATCTATTGAGAAGATCAGTTTCCCTGAACAGGAAGTTCTTTTAACCCAAGAACAAATTAACCACAGGCAATACGAAGCTCAACGTGCCATGAAATTGGGAAATTATTTTAAAGATAAAGTGAAAGTGATATTTGAAGACGCTGAAGGAATAAAAATGGTTGAAACAACAGTTTGGGGCGTAACCGATAAAAGATTATTACTTAAGCGGGGTATTATGATTCCGCTTAACCGTGTTCACGAAATTATTATATAAATAGAGTTTACTTTTAAATCAACTTTAAATACTTTTGTTGCATTCAAAGAAAGAATGCAACAGAAAGTATGATAGATAAAGAGGTAATAGAGAATTTCTTTCGCAACCTGCAGAATGAAATTTGTACCGGGCTTGAAAAAGCGGACGGCAAAGCAAAATTTAAAGAGGATAGTTGGAAGCGACCTGAAGGCGGTGGTGGCCGCACAAGGGTAATTCAGGATGGTGCAATAATTGAAAAAGGCGGGGTTAATTTTTCTGCTGTATATGGTAACTGTCCGGATTTTCTGAAAAAGGAAGCGGGTATTCCGGAATCTGAATCTGTTACATTTCACGCAACCGGTGTATCACTGGTTATTCATCCTAACCACCCCTTCGTGCCTATTATACATATGAATGTCAGGTATTTTGAAGCCGGAAGTATGTGGTGGTTCGGCGGAGGTATTGATTTGACCCCACATTATATAGATGAAGATGATGCACGATTCTTTCATAAACAGTTAAAAGATGTATGTGACTTACATAACCCTTCCTATTATTCTGAATTTAAAAAGTGGGCTGATGAATACTTCTTTATAAAGCACAGAAATGAAACAAGGGGAATAGGCGGGATCTTTTTTGATCGATTATCGGGCAATACTGATTTTACGATCGGACAAAGGTTTGATTTTGTAAAATCAGTAGGTAATTCATTTTTAACTGCCTACCTCCCATTAATTGAGAAAAACCGAACTAAATCATATAGTGAAGAAAACCGGCAATGGCAATTACTAAGGAGAGGAAGATACGCGGAGTTTAACTTAGTATACGATAGGGGTACAAAATTTGGCCTTTTTACCAACGGTAGAACAGAATCTATACTTATGAGTTTGCCTCCTTTAGCCCGTTGGGACTACAACCATTTAGTCGACCCTAACAGCCTCGAAGAGAAGACCTTAAAAACCCTCAACATGGGTAATACGTGGGGATTATAGAAAAAGTTACGTTTTTGTTTGCTTTTTTAATTAAAATTTCTTACTTTTGATATAAGAAGCGTGAAAGTTTAGTAACATCTTAAGGTTAACAATATGTTAAAATCTACTCTACTGTTTATAATGTGTAAGGCAGGAATTCGAACGAACCTATTTTCAAGTTCAAAGTTTGCGGATAAGAGTCTCAGCACATATAATATGCCATTAAATTCTTCGGAACGTATGGCAATTTTTATTTACAATTATTCGTTGAAATTAATTGAAGTGTTTTGCCCTGAAAACACAAATAAATATTAATAACTGATTAATTATTTAGTTATGAAAGATCATTACTCCATTTTTAAACGTAAGGCAGGTGCGGTCCTAATTTGTGCACTTTTATTTGCAGGTATAATTGCAAATGGCCAAACCAAATCACTTATTGAACAAGCCGAGGAAGATGCATTCAGCATAACAAACAGAATTTTAAGTGATGTTGAAAAACAAACCAATATGTCGCAAGTCGAGTACACTCAATTTACTTCATATTACCAGGATACTATTGTTAAATACCATTCAAGACTGTTTAGGAAATTAAGAAAAAATGGACCTGTTAGCGAATTAAAGAGGGATCAGTATATAGGAAGATTAGAAGATTATTATACAAAACTATATAACAACTTTAAAGAAATAAGTACTGAATTCCCATCAAGTATTGCTGAGGTATTGCATAAAAGAACTAACCATGGTTTTGCCAGTGGTGTTTGTAACCCTGCCTGCGATAATATTGATTTTGAAAAGGCTGATTTAAGTGGCTGGACTGCTTGCTGGGCAGATTGTTCAGCTGAAGGTTTAGGTACACCAACGGCTTTTAGTTACACTACACCTACATGTACCGGACCAATTACAGCAGGTACTACCCAATCAGCTAATGACGCAAATACCAGTTCTTTTCAGGTTTCTCTAACTTCAGCAGGTGCTGATCCTGTTGTAGGAGCTGCTCTTCAAATGGTTGCCCCGGGTGGGGGAGCGCATTCATGTATGATTGGAGATGGTACCGGAATCGGATATGGAGTTGCTCTGCTGGAACAAACCTTTCAGGTAACCGCTGCCAATGCTGATTTTTATTACATGTATGCGGTTGTTTTGCAAAACCCTGCACAGCATAGCTATTTTCAACAGCCATATTTTAATGTTGCTTTGCTTGATCAGAACGGAGATACTATTCCTAAATGCGGAAACTATTCAGTTGTAGCAGGTAGTGGTACAAGTGGTGCAGGTTGGAATAAAATAACCTATCAAGGTGATGCAACTTATTGGCTACCATGGCAAAATGCATTTGTTTCATTAAAAAAATACCTGGGTACATGTGTAACAGTTGTGATCAGAACCTCAGATTGTGGTCAGGGTGGGCACTTTGGTTATGCCTACTTTGATTCAAAATGCCAGCAGTTAGGTATTATTACTTCTGCTCCTTCCATTTGCGGTAGCCCTATTACTCTTACAGCTCCTTCAGGAGGTGTAAGTTATAAATGGACGGGTCCATGTGTTATTGGTTCCGCAACGGCTCAAACCATTACAGTTGGTTGTGCGGGTAAATACACGGTAATAATTCAGGACGTTGTAGGTGCAGCTTGTGCTGATACCCTTGATACGGTAATTGTAAGTAGCACCGGAACAGGGCCAAAACCATTTTTCAAACCAGACACCGTTTGTGCAGGAAACCCAACAACGTTTACAAATGCAACGACAGGAGGCACTGCAGGCACTCAATATAAATGGACATTTGTAAGCCCTATAACCTCAACTTCTGACACAATTACTACAGGTGCAGGCACTAATCCTTCATTTACTTATCCTGCAGCAGGTAATTATACGGCTACCTTATCAGCCACTACTAATGGTTGTGGTGGAGATACTATATTGCCCGTCATCGTCGTCGGGCCGCCAACGGCGGCCTTTACAGCGTCTACGGTTTGTTTAAATACACCAACGGTATTTACAAACACGTCTACACCTACGACAGGCCCGTTTAGCTGGAAATTTGGTGATGGTGGTACTTCTACCTTGCAAAACCCAACACATACCTATGCTGCTTGTGGTACATATAAGGTGGTTCTTACTGTAGGAATTAAAGGGTGTTTGGCGAAGGATTCAATAAATGTTACAGTGAATCCTAACCCTGTTCCTAGTTTTGTTGCTGATACAGTTTGTATAAGTGGTGCAACTCAATTTACCGATAAAACTACTATAGCCTGCGGTGGATCAATTACGGGCTGGAGTTGGAAATTTGGTGATCCGGGTAATGGCACTTCGGCTGTTCAAAACCCTACCTATACATATCCGGCAACAGGAAATTATAATGTAACCCTAACCTCAACTTCTAATAACGGTTGCCAAACTGCTGTTACATTACCAATTGAAGTGGTGGGTAAACCTGTGGTTGCTTTTACTGTAACTAATGTTTGTGTAGGTCAGTCTACTACTTTCAACAATACATCAACCGGTGCTACTACCTGGAAATGGAATTTTGGTGATGGTCCGCCGGCTGGAACTTCAACTGTTAAAAATCCTACATACACATATGCAACAGCCGGAACCTATACGGTTAAGCTTGTTGCATCAACTGGGGCAGGATGCGTTGATTCTACTACAAATACTATAACTGTAAACCCTAGCCCGGTTGGCGCTGCAACTGCTTCAACAGTTTGCCAGGGAACCGGTACTGTATTTACTAATACAACAACTGGTGCGTCGACATACAAATGGAGTTTTGGTGATACCCCTCCGGGAACTTCAACTGTTGCAGGCCCTACATATACCTATCCCGCAGCAGGAAGTTATACGGCAACGTTAATTTCTACAAGTGCTAATGGTTGTACCGATACTATAAAAGTGCCGGTGGTGGTAAATCCTAGCCCTACAGGTACATTTACTGTGCCTCCTGTATGTTTGGGAACAGCAAGTGTGTTTACATTAACAACTACTAATATGGCCGGCGGCACTTATGCCTGGACGTTTGGAGATGGTGGTACTTCTGCTGCACAAAACCCAACATATACGTATGCTACTGCAGGTGCATTTAATGTATCAGTTACCTTAACATCAGCAGGTGCTTGCACAGGTACTGCAACGGGAACTGCAATTGTGAGCTCAATACCTGTGGCAAATTTTGTTGCACCTGCGGTTTGTCAGGATCAGGCAATGAAGTTTACTGACCAGTCTACTGTAACAGGCGGTAAAGACACTGCTTGGCTATGGAATTTTGGTGATGGCCATACATCTACGGTTCAAAACCCAACACACCAGTATGCAGCGTGTGGTACTTATAATGTAATGCTTACAGTTACATCAAACGCTAAGTGTGTGCACGATACTACTATACCTGTTACCATTAATGCAGTACCGCTTCCTAGCTTTATTGCAACAAGTGTGTGCCAGGGCTTAGTTACTAACTTTACTGATAAATCAACAATAGGTTGTGCCGCTACCAATACAATAGCTGGGTGGAGTTGGAATTTTGGAGATGGAACTGCTCCGAATACTACCCAAAACCCAACACACACTTATGGCGCTGCAGGTATCTATCAGGTTTCACTTACAGTAACGTCCAGCACGGGTTGCGATTCAACTGTTAAGTTGCCAGTAACCGTTTACCCAATACCGGTTCCTGCATTTACTCAAAATGCGCCATGCTTCGGAACAGCTACTAACTTTACTGATCAATCTAGTGTAGCCGGTGGAACAATTCAAGGCTGGGCATGGAGTTTTGGAGATCCGGCAAATAGTACTTCAGGTACTCAAAATCCATCCTTTACTTACCCGGCTGCAGGAAACTATAATGTTACACTTATAGTTACTTCTAATCATGGTTGTATAGATTCAATTACAAAACCTGTAATAGTGTATCCAATACCTGTTCCTGAGTTTTTCAGTGATACGCTTGGTTGTACACCATTGTGTGTAAGCCCAACAGAGGCTTCAAGTACTGTTGCACCACCATCATTTATAAATAGCTGGCTGTGGAACTTCGGAGATGGTTCAATTGATTCAGTTTCTGTATCACAAAACCCGAAACATTGTTACAATACTCCGGGAACATATACAATGTCGCTTACAGTAGGTACCACAAATGGCTGTTCGGCAACGCTTGTTAAGCCAAATTATATAACTGCATGGCCAGTACCTGTAGCTAAGTTCAATGCTTCACCTAATCCAACAGTATTGGTAAATAACCCAACTGTAGTGTTCACCGATCAGTCAACGGGTAGTCCTGTAAGCTGGTCATGGTTTAATTTTGGAGATGGTAAGGATTCTATGGAAATAACTGAGAATACTACTCATACCTATACTGACACAGGTACTTTTGTTGTGTACCTTGCAATTAAAAATAAATTTGGTTGTGTAGATACTACTGAGGTACCGGTTATTGTTCAGCCAATATGGACATTCTACGTACCGAATGCATTTACACCAAATGGCGATGGTATAAACGATGGATTTATCGCAAAAGGAATAGGAATATTGAGTTACGAAATGTGGATATTTGACCGTTGGGGAATGCAGTTGTACCATTGTACAGATATGCAGCATCCATGGAATGGAACCGTTCAGGGTACTTCTGGGCTAGAATGCCAGGAAGATACCTATGTATGGTTAATTCAGTTCGTTGATGTGTTCCATGGCAGCCACAGATACGTTGGAAAAGTGACTATTATAAAGTAGAACTTTAATCAAGATATTAAAAAGCTCCCGAGTACTCGGGGGCTTTTTTTATACAACCAATTGAAATAATACCGGCTTGCTTGGTGTAGCATCATTTTCGAAACTTGCAATTTGTAGGTTAAGCAAGTAGGCTCCGTCAAATACTGTGTTGGGTACGTATATAAACTCGGTAATTGTTCGTTCTGTTTTTGTTCCATTCGGATAATTCCAGAAAATATGGTGACACGACAATTTGCCAGCATCATCTTCCCTGTCTACCGAGGGCAGGTCGATAAGGAAATGATTTACCCCAATTGAAACAATATAGCTCATTGCTTCATTGGTAAGGTAAGGTGGGTTAGTGCCTGAATATTGTATATTTATTTTGGCAACAGGGTTTGAAACAGTACGGATAATTAAAGCCTCGGGTTTCTTATCACCAAGGCAATCCTTAATATGTTTATCGGTAATTACATGATCACCATTCGGCAGTTCGTCAGGCAAAATACTTATCAGTTCTCCAATAAAGAAGAATTCCTTCAAGCATTGGTTAATGCTATAATCCTCCTTGCTTATATGCCCTACGCATTCTGTATGTGTTCCGTTACCATGTGGATTAAAAGAAATATTACGGAAATTAACCGGTGCTCCAGCCTTAACTTCACCGATCCAATCACCAACACGGACAGGTTCTATTTTTACGGGTTCGGCGTTCCACGCATTTACATTGTTTTTTCCTGCCCTTAGTGGAATAGAAATATCAATTGGTTTACCAAGGTCGGCCCTATAATTTTTTCCTTTATGTTGTAAGCTTACAAACATGTTTAAATGAATAGATCAGATGCAATTTTATCGGCAAGGAATTTACCTTTCATGGTCAAAGTTACATTTTCCTTGTTTTGTTCCATAAACCCGGCATCAATATATTCTTTTGCCCGCTCGGTCATTTTTCCGAGTACGTTTTTTCCAAAAGTAGCTTCAATGAATTTCAAATCAATTCCCCAAATGGTTCGCAAACGAGTCATTATATATTCATTGAACCTGTTGGCTTCAGTTAAAGTCTCTTTCTCAAAAACCGGTTCGGCGGCAGTTATGCCTTTTATATAAAGAGCATTATTGGCAATGTTCCATTGCCGTGAAGAACCATTATATGAATGAGCAGAAGGGCCTATACCCAGATAAGAATCACTTTTCCAATAACTGCTGTTATGCCTTGAAAACATATCTTCCTTACAGAAATTTGATATTTCATAATGAATGAAATTATGTTTACCCGCCTCTGTCATTAATGTATCAAATTGCTCTAAAACTATTCGTTCTTCAGGAAGGATGATGGTTTTGTTTTGTACAAATTTGTTTAACGCGGTCTTCTTTTCTACGGTGAGGCAATAGGCTGAAAGGTGCGGAACATTAAGCGAGAATGCTTTCTCGAGGTTTTGTTTCCATTTATTTGGGCTTAGATCGGGCAGGCCATAAATAAGGTCAATGCTTATGTTTTCAATGCCCGACTTTTGTGCGTTTTTCACAGCATTAGTCACCTGTGCCGAAGTGTGCGAACGGTTCATTAAAATTAAATGCTCATCAATAAATGATTGAATACCTATACTTAGTCTGTTAATTCCGGAGGCCTTTAACTCATCTGTTTTTTGCTTGCTAAGGTCATCCGGGTTGGCTTCAAGTGTTATTTCCGCATTGTTTACAATTGTAAAATACTTACTGATTGCTTTGAATATTGTATCTAAATCAGTCTTATTTAAAAGCGAAGGAGTTCCACCTCCAAAATAAACGGTAGATAATTCTTTTTCAGGCAAGTAATCTTTTTGCAGTTCAATCTCCTTACAAAGCGCATCGATCAATGCATCTTTGTTATTTAATGAAGTTGAAAAATGAAAGTCGCAGTAATGGCAGGCTTGTTTACAAAATGGTATGTGAATATATATACCTGCCAAGTGCTTAAAGTTAAATACGTTTCTTCAACACAATTCTGAACGTAGTGTTCTTACCGGGTTCGGAATTCTTAACAAATATTTTACCGTCATGGTAATCTTCAATAATTCGTTTACAAAGCGATAAACCAAGCCCCCAGCCTCTTTCTTTAGTAGTATAACCAGGCTCAAATATTGTTTTGAACTTACCCTTTGGTATACCCTTGCCGGTATCGCTAATATCAATATAAAGAAACTGCAATTGATCGGTAATACTAACAGTCAGGGCTCCTTCACCACCCATGGCATCAATAGCATTGCGGCATAAATTTTCTACAACCCATGAGAACAAAGGCGAATTAAGCGGAGCAACAGTATCAGCGTTGGGAGCAATGTTCAGAGCGAATTTTACTTTTTGAGATGTTCGCGCTCTCATATAATCCATTGTTTCCTGCATTTCATTACCCACATCCAGCATTTCAAGTTGTGGCGATGAACCTATTTTTGAAAACCTGCTTGTAATGATTTCAAGCCGCTTCACATCCTTTTCCATTTCGGAAGCGTTGGCAAAATCTTTGGTTTTTAAATAATCTACCCAAGCCATAAGTGAAGAGAGAGGTGTACCTAATTGGTGCGCTGTTTCTTTCGCCATTCCTATCCACACTCGGTTTTGTTCGGCGCGGCGTGCTGTGCTGAACAATGAATAACTGAAAAGAATAAATAAGCCAATAATGCCAAGCTCGAGGTAGGGGAAGTAACGAAGCTCTTTAGAAAAAGTTGATTCTTCATAATAAATATATTCTTTACCGCCCTCGCCCAGGTCAATAATAATAGGCGAACCACTTTGGGCCATAGTGTTTATAAGGTTTTTTCGTGACGCTGAGTCTTTTAACGCAAGTGTATCAATACTACCGTAAGATATAAGATGAGTTTGGGTAGAGTCGGTAATAATAGCAGGTACAGATGCTGCATTGGCAACAACTTCTGACATGAACGAATTCTGCAGATCATTCAAAACACCCTTCAATTCAGTAAACACTTTTGAATCCTGGTAATACAAATAGTTCTTTTGGGTTTTGTAAACCGTTATTTCAATTGGCTGATGCTGTTCTTTCATTTTGATAAGTACGCTTCTCACATACGAAGTGTCTTTCTGTTTGAGAGTGTCCAAGTTACGGGATGAGATTATTTTGTTCTTATCGTCAGTTAATATAACCGGAACAGTTTGGTTATCCTGTATTAGTTTGAATATAAAGCCGAGGTCGATATTTGATACATCGTTACTGGCAAGCATTTTTGTAGCATCGGCCCAAAGTTGTACTTTTTGCCTTTCGTCACCCCCAATCTGATTGAAAAGCGTATTGGCATATTTTACCAGTTTAGCCTTCTTTTGAATAGCCTCTGCCCATAGCTTAACCTTCTGGCGCTCTTCTAGTTGCATTTTATTTACCAGAATGTTGGAATACCAAAGCGACGCACCGACTATAGCCGACGCTACTGCAATAAGTATGATCTTCCACCTGTTTTTCTGGGCGTTATTCATGGAGGTATTAAGAAGGGGACTGCAAAGGTAAGCGCTTTATGGAAATATACCACAATATAGCCATTTAAAGCATAAATGTAGCAGGTTGCGTTTGTATAGATATATACTTAAAAAGGAGGCATTTTGCCTCCTTTTTAAACCAACATTTTATGTTATTAGCATCTATTGCCGCATCTGTTTTTCCACTCGTCTTTAAACTTGGCCTTTTCTTCATCGCTCATCTGCATCCATTTTTCCTTCCAGGCTGCATTCATTTGGCGTCTACCTCTCCAGCCTCTGTGGTGCCTGTGAAAGCCTCCAAAAAGTATCTTGCAAAGTAATAGCAGGCCAAGTGCATGCCAATAGGTGAGTGGGCCTATGTTCAATGTTGGGAATAAGCTTGGCATTAAACAATTCCATAGTGCCATTACTACATACCCTACCGCAAATACAGCTACTGCTGCAAGTGGCAGAATGAATATGCACCACCAGCCCCATCCACCTCTGCGGTATCCCATGTTATTATTCTCTTCGTTTGTCATGATTTCTTGTGTTTTAGTAATTTAATAGTTCGATATAAATTGTTTTTAACCGCTCACGTAAATACGCTACTGCATACCGCTTACGGGAAATTAGCGTTTTAATGTTCTCTCCTGTTCTTTCAGCAATTTCGCGGAAGGTCAGGTCCTCTAACTCATTCAATACAAACACCTGTTTCTGTTCTTCGGGTAGCTCATCAAGTGCTTTGAAAAGCTCTTCCCAGAAAACCTGCTTCAGGTGATCGTCTTCAGGAGTTTTAAAGTCAGCTAACAGAATGTCCTTGTAGCTTACCTCGCCATCCTCGTCTTCGTATACAAAGTCCTCTAAATGCTGGGTTGTTTGTTTACGATACTTATCGGTTATTTTGTTGCGCGCAACAGTATATAACCATGAACCAACCTGTTCAATAGAATCAATATTAGTGACATTACTAAGCTGGTACCAGACATCTTGCAATATGTCCTGCGCATCTTCATCGGTTTTAACGCGGCCGCGTATAAACCCAAAAAGGCGCTTACCGTATTCCTGAACGGTTTGAATGATATTTTGGCTCTTTTGTTCAGCCATTGGTATAGCAATCATCTCTTCTTTCATTTTTTAATAGGACGCAGGGCGAGATAATATGCTTTAAACATACTCAAGTTTTTTGACATGAATTTCTGCCATGGCTTACCTAAGTTCTATTGATAAATACAATAAATAACAATAGAATCAATTGCTAAAATAGATAGCTAATTTTTATTTAATCGATTGATAATCAATAATATGTGGCTATTTTTCATTGCTAAAATTCATTGGTGACAAAAAGGCATATAAAACATATGTAAGTACCTATTTATTGAGGATATAGTCAATGAATTATTGTAGGCTTTATTCTTTAAATTGGTATTATTGTATGCTATTAAATTGAATTCGTGCCCATTCGCAAAATAGGTCTTTATACAGCCACCTTTATAGTTATTGCCAATATGATTGGTACCGGGGTTTTCACCAGCCTTGGCTACCAACTCGATGGTATTCAATCGGGTTTTGCCATAATGATGCTTTGGGTACTGGGTGGTGTAATTGCGTTGTGTGGGGCACTATCGTATGGCGAGTTAGCTTCAGCCATGCCACGTTCGGGTGGGGAGTATCAATATCTCACTAAAATATTTCACCCCTTGCTTGGTTTTTTATCGGGCTGGGTGTCGGTTACAGTGGGTTTTGCTGCACCGGTGGCCCTATCGGCTATGGCATTGGGTAATTATGTAAATAAAGTATCTCCCGCCATTAACCCGGTTCTAATGGCATCGGGCATTGTAGTGCTTATTACCATTATACACTCCTTTACTTTAAAACGGAGTGCAGTCATTCAGGATGTATCAACCATTCTTAAAATTGTGCTGATATTGTTTTTTGTCGTGGCAGGTTTAGTATTGGCAACATCTCAGCATGTGGATATATTACCGGCTGTCAGTAATATAAAAGAACAAAGCTGGACCTGTATCTTCTCGGCTTCATTTGCTGTATCGCTCAACTATATCTATTATGCGTATTCAGGCTGGAATGCCTCGGCATATATTGCCAACGATATGGAAAACCCTAAGGTAAATATTCCTAAATCGCTTTTGTACGGCACTATAATTGTTATGGTGTTATATGTGCTTATCAATTATGTGTTCCTGTATTCTTCACCTATGAGTGAGTTAAAGGATAAGCAGGAGGTAGGTTACATTGCCGCTACTCATATTTTTGGCCCGAATGGTTCAAAGCTAATGGCTATTCTTATAGCACTCACACTACTTTCGTCGGTTAGTTCTATGGTATTTATTGGTCCGCGTGTGGCCCAGGTTATGGGGCAGGACCTGAAGCAAATTAGCTTTTTGGCCAAGCAAAATAAACATGGTATTCCTGTCGTGGCTAAGGTTATACAATGTGCCATTTCGGTTTTCCTGGTGATTACCTCAACATTTTCCGATGTAATGTTGTATGTTGGTTTCACATTAAACCTTATTACATTCCTTACCGTATTTGGTTTGTTTGTTATGCGCATCAGGGGAAAGATAAAATCCGATTCATACAAGACATTTGGTTATCCTGTAACTCCTTTCATTTTCTTACTTTTGAGCGCATGGACTCTTTATTTCACCATGAGTGTCAATTACAAACAATCGCTGCTGGGCCTGGCAACTATTCTGGCAGGAAGCATAATTTATTTTATACGGAAACCAAAAACCTATGATCAAGAAGTCAGTTAACATTCTATTGTATTCGTTATTACCATTGGTGTTTGTAGCATCGTGCTCAAACCAACCTACGCAAAACAAAACTGAAACTGCACCACCTGTTGCACCTAAAGCCGATACGGTTAAAAAAACTGCTGCACCTGTTGTTGTTAAACCAGTGAATCCTGATACAGTAACACGTAATAGAAAGTATAACGATATTGCCCGTTACATTGCCGGAATGAAGCAGTTGGATGGAAGTACCTTGCCTGCAACACTTGAGAAAGATACCGTGTGGATACGTTATTCTAAGAACTTTACATATGAATGGGGCCATGCTGATAACGTACGTCTGAAGCCAATGGCAACATGGGCGGTAACTGAACTGGCAGTACAACGCAAACAGAACTTAGATGTGTTCTACCCTTTTAGTGGACCGGATATTTTGCATGCCAATGTACTTTTTCCACAAGCAAAGCACTATCACTTATATGGCCTGGAAAGAGCAGGGGCATTGCCTGAATTGGCAAAAATGAAAACAAAGGATATTGATGCTTATATGACTGAGGTGTATGGCTCCCTTGATGATATTCTTACCAAAAGCTATTTCATTACTAAGAACATGTTAAACGACTTACAGAAGAATAATGTAAACGGAACATTGCCCTTAATGTGTATTTTTTTGGTGAGGAATAATTATGAAATAGTGAATGTAAAGTACTATCATTTAAATGACGACGGAACGGATTCTCCTCTAAATAAAGACAGCGTACCTGCACATACAAACGATTTTGTAAAAGTATACTTCAGGCACCCGAGCGATACAGGTATACAAGTGGCTGCGTATATGAAATGCAATATGGTTGATGCTGAAATTCAAAAAAATACCGGGCTTATGGCATTCCTGAATAAAATGCCGATTTCAACCACCTACATAAAATCAGCTTCTTATTTATTGCATAACCCTACCTTTTCGGTAATGCGCAATGCGGTGTTAAAGAAAAGCGCCAGCATAGTACAAGATGATACCGGAGTTCCATACAGGTACTTGCCTTCAAAGGATTGGAAACTTACCTTTTATGGTAATTACATAAAACCTGTCAGCAGTTTTCCTTCAGGCTTTTACCAACTTGATCTGCAAAAAGCATACCATATGGGTGACAGCTTAAAGCAAGTGAAGCCATTGCCATTTTCCTTGGGTTACCATTGGGGTTCGAACTACCAGAATCTTATTAAGGCAGAACGCAAAAGCTAAAGCCCGATGAAATTATGGTGTGCCATAGTACTTGTAATTGCGGCACTGCAACCTTGTACCGGCCAGAGTAATTTAATTGACAGTATCAATCCGACGCTTCCTGCGTATCACGACGTCAAAAAAGTTAATTCTGTCCTGCTCGAAATCATTCATTCCAATTCGCTTGAGCTGAAATACCACAAAGTATTTGAACATCCTTCTAAATACCATTTCCAGGTTATCTATACCCAAATTAACCGCGATTCAAATAATGTAGCACACCTTAAAAGGCATTACCTGTATTCGCCAAGCACAAGGTATTATTACCCTGCAAGCCTCGTAAAATTGCCTTTGGTTGCGCTTGCACTTGAAAAAGTAGATAGTCTGAATAAAGTGTATGGCGTAACAAAAGAAACCCGCCTTGCAATTGATAGTGCCTATAAATGCGAAACGGTGGAGTATCGTGATACTACTGCAAAGAGAGGGTACCCGAGCATTGCTCACTTTATAAAACAAATGTTACTTGTCAGTGATAACTATGCGTATAGCCGCATATATGAATTCCTGGGGCCGAAATATATAAACCGCAGGTTACATGAAATGGGTTATACTGATGCAATGATAAACCAGCGGTTCAATCCGCATTGCGATAGCACAGCTAACAGACACACTAACCCATTTACATTTCTTACCGATGATTCAACGGTACTATATAAACAACCTGCAGATAGTAATATGGGTAATATTCAGAATGTGGCCGAACATACTATAATTGGTAAAGGATATAGGGAAGATGCAAAAGTTAAAACAGCCCGTGATTTCAGGCGTAATAATTATATGCCATTTAAAAATGAAAATGATATTTTGCTCTCTATTATTTTCCCGAATGCTTTTCCCTCTAAGAACCGCTTCAGGATAACAGATGATGATTATACCTTTTTATATACCTATATGGGTATGTTACCGCGCGAAAGCGACTACCCGCATTACGACAGAAAATCGTACGCCGATAACCTTAAGAAATATATTTACTATGGAATGACAGATACAATATCTGATAGCGCTATTGGTAATATCCGCTCAATGAATATTGTTGGTAGGGCCTATGGTTTCCTTTCTGATTGTACTTATATGATAGATACTACCACGCATTCGGAATTTTGTTTGTCGGTGCTTATGTACCTGAATGAGCGCAATGTGTTGAACGATGGTAAGTATGAATACAAAACCATTGGCCTTCCATTTATGAGTGATCTGGGCCAAGCGGTTATGGAATATGAGAACAAGAGAAAAAGAAAACATCCTGCGGACCTGAGTAAGTTTCGAAATTTATGGACTAAGAAGAATTAGTTGATTCTACAATCCCAGTTTTATTCCGCCCTGGCAGCCCAAGTAATAATTAAGTGATTTGTCGTTGCCTGACAGCGGAAGCGTATTGAGTCTGGCATTCGGCTCAACATACACACTCAGTCGTTTTATTATATTATACTCAAGGCCTGCACCTGCACTAAAGCCTATATTAAATGTATTTACATTCAGGCTGGTGTATGTTAGGTTCAAGTCAACGCCTTTATCTTTATTTACATCAAGTGCCGCACTTTCGCTTATAGCATATTGCAGGTTTATTCCAGCTGTAACGTATGGTTTAAACTTTCCTGCACCAAAATTTAAGCGGGCATTTATTGGCATGTTTATGTAATTCACAGTTTCATTATACTGGTAATGATCATGCACAGTAACAACCCATGGAGCAGGATTTATACCAGCCATTAGCTGCGCAGCAGGTACCGACAAGTTACCTAATGAAGTATTGATAATGAGTGGTTGAGATATGTACCTGGAGAATGATACCGTATCGAGTCCGAAAGTTTGGTGTAATTGCGAATAGGCTATACCTGCATTCAATTCGAATTTACCAAAGCTTAAACTGAATTTTGCTCCGAAGGAATAACGAAGATTGGGCACAGCGTTTTGCATATTGAAAGTTGTGCTGTGACTTGTTACATCGTTCCGCGCAATTTCAGGTGAATAATAAATGGCAATACTGAAAAGAGAAGGTAATGCTGCATGATGGGTAGTATCGGTTGAAGTGGTTGTTTTTTTCACAGTATCCTTTTTCACAGAATCTTTCTTAGCTATTTGAACACTATCGGCTTTTAAAGAGTCAGCTTTTTTTTGCGCTGCAATGTTTGCATTGACTTTATTAATTGCCTGAATTGAATCGTTTTTCTTGGCAAGGGTTATTGCCTTTTGTGCATTGGTAATTGAATCAGTATTTATAGTTTTTGTAACAGGTGCTTTAACAGGTGGGCTTGTGCTCTTAGCTGTAGTATTTGTTACAGCTTCTTGCTTGTCTTTGGTTTTGTTAATGCTATCGGTAGTGGTTTTAGCTGTTGCTGATTTTGCCTTGGTTGCGGCCGGTTCATTTGTGGCTGATGGCTTGCTTGTTTTATTACTAATAACAGTAGTTACGGGAGTTTGTATTTTGTTTAATACAGTTGTATGAGTTACACTGTCTTTTTTTATTGAAGTATTTTTTAAGCTGGTATATGTAGTACTGTTATTCTTTGGTGCTACTGAGACGTTGTGTGTAACAGTTGTTACATGAGTAGTATTAATTGCAGGTGAGTTATCGGTAGTTTTAATTGCAGAGCTCTTTTGTACTGTAGTTTGAGAAGTAATTGGTTTAGCTTGCTCAGTTGTTGTATTATTTATAGAATCGGCTTGCAGTTGCAGGCTTATTTTTGCAGAGTCAGACAAGGTATTTTTATTACTATTTGCAATCGCCACATTTTCTTGGGCTAGCGGTACACCGTTATTTACAAAATACTCCCTCGGTGCCTGGTTGCGCGGATAGAAATACCAGGCAATAGCCGCAGCACCAGCAAGGAATAGTAAAGCGCCAAGCATCCATATCCATATAACAGGCCTTTTCTTGCCTTCATCGTCAAGCCGGGCTTCAACCTTGTCCCATAGGCCGGGCGAAGGCTGAACCGCCCAATCTGCCAGGGCAGAATGGAATTGCTTTTCAGTGTTATATTTCTTGTCGTCTGTCACTTTGCTTGTGGTCTATAGTTTAATTCTGTCTTTTTTAGTTTTTCCTGCAAAATATGCCTGGCTCTTGCTAATTGCGATTTCGAGGTGCCTTCTGATATACCAAGCATTTCTGCAATTTCATTATGCTGATACCCTTCAATTGCATACAGGTTAAAAATGGTTTTATATCCAGCAGGTAATTCCTGTATCATGGCCAGTAATTCATTCTCAGCCATTGCTCCAGTCATATCTGTTATATGATCAGTATAACTTTCAACATGCTCAATATCAAAAGAACTAAAGTCTAATTTCTTTTTACGTATAAGCTCGAGTGCTGTATTAACCATTATGCGTCTTATCCAACCTTCAAATGACCCCGAGCCCATAAACTTTTCAATACTATGGAATACCTTTATAAAGCCATCCTGTAAAAGATCTTCCGCTTCTTCACGGTTTTTGGAATAGCGCAGGCATACGGCGAACATCTTGCCAGAAAAACGTGTATATAACGCCTTCTGCAACTCACGTTTGCCAGCTTTACAGCCCTCAATTATCTCCGCTTCTGTAACCGTCAACTAATGGAATATCTATATTTTATACTTATCAGATGCCTTGTGCACCTGCATAAAATTGCATTTATGAATGCAAATATGTTCTTTTTAATTGTTTGTAATTCAGTTTGTTATATTGTTTTTATCTATTATTCAATTATGACCTTACGGGTTTCTGAAAAGTCCCCTGCATTCACTTTCATAAAATACATTCCTTTAGCCAGGTCAGTTACGTTGTAGGTTTTCGAAAATTGCCCTGCATTCATTTGCATGTTTTCAAAATTTCTTACCAATTGGCCGTTGATAGAATAGAGTGCTACAGATGTATTGGCTGCATCGGGCAAGTTAAAAGATACGGTAAGCCGGCCATTTGAAGGGGAAGGGTAAGCATCCAATTTGAGGGAACCTTCATTTAACCCGGCTATACCGGTAGCAGTACCCTCTGTAAGGACAATATGTTGCGAATACACATAATCACCGGAATCTGCCAGGTTATTATTATCAGATACATTTCCGCACAGGTATACATTAACAGTGCCAAAACCTTTGGCAGGAGCAATCCAATTAAAGTTGAAGGTATACGGATTTGCGCCCATTCCACCGTTTGTATCCTGATTGATAGAAAGCCTACCTGTTCCGAAGCTTTGCCACGTCCTGGTGTTAATATGGTCGGTAACAACTATTGATCCGGCTGTATTGTTTATATGCGTATTGGTACTGCCGCTATTGTCAAGTATTTCGCAGGCAAACCCCATTCGTTTTTTACCTGGTTGAGCCAAGGTTACACTAACTGTATATGTTGTACCGGGTATATATTGGTTGCTGGCTAATGCAGGTACAGTAGAAAAGGTAAGTGTACCTGGTCCGGCATTATCAGCAACACCGGCTGGAGTTGCACCCGATCCGTGGCATCCGTTTGCAGGCCGCGAACATGTACCTGCCTCTCCCGGGCTACCACATGCATTGGCTGTTCCACCTGTGTTGTGGAAACCAAAGGAGCTTAATATAAGGATAGCTGCAGTGGTTAAGCTAAGGGTAACGGGCAATAGTATTTTTCTTGTTTTCATGTTCGTTGTTTTTAATAAGACGGGGCGAGGTATTGTAATGGTTGCATGCGTGTAAAAAATCATGAAAATAAGGTTGAAAAGGCCTATGTTTTAGGTCTATATCCTTTACTGAATAATTATTCTGCCAGTTTGATAGTTCGTATGATCAATAGCATACATTTTAACCTCATATATCCCTGTGTCAAGGCCATCTCTGTTCAATTTAAATGAGCTACCGGTGCAGGAGAATTGTTTTACTATGCGGCCGTACATATCAATAATTTCAAGAAAGTGAATGGATGAGGAGTTGAAGAATATAGTTGTAGAGATATTGAATGGGTTAGGGTAAATAAGCAGGTTGTTTGTATTAGCCGGTAATTGATATATACCTTGCGGCCCCGGACTTTCATAAGCACCTTGATCGATGCTGCTCCCTATTATCCTGGGGTTACCCTCAAAATCGGTTTCGCCCGGACTTATTACTGTAGATGGATCTCCTGTATTAAAACACGGGCTTGGAATGCCAGCAGGTATCAAATGCAGGTCTGGGGTTGGCAATGTCGCATTTACTAACAAGGGGTCACCATATTCAGAGCCTTTTTCCTGCGATTCGCCAATTCTATACGAGTTAAATGTTGAATAACTATTGGCACCCCATTGCACATTTATATTTGTTGAATCGTTTGATGGGGTATACCAGCAATTGTATAAGAAGGTATTATTGGTTTGCGGCGATATACTTTCAATAGTCATAAGTAAGTTTTGGCTATTGGTATAAAATATATTGTTTTTAAAAATGCAATTCGTTGCCTTTGTCATATCAATTTCACCCGTGCCATCGTTGGCATAATTATTCTCGAAAAATGTATTGTTGCGTATCATGCAATTTAAAACCTGCCCTGTTGTAGAGGTAGTATACCCACCAATAGCCATGCCGGCTTCCTGGTTATTGTACAGTAAATTATTCTTTACTGTAATACTATCTGTAGTTCCGTTTTGTTCGCAACCCACTTCAATTCCGTACCCATTTCCGTAACACCTGTTATCTTCTATTACAATATCACGTGAGCCATCGGCATAAATGCCACCTGATGTAGCATAGTTTGAAAAATCGTTGTAGCAAGTGTTATGCTGCACAATACCATTGCGTACATGATCGGTAGCCGGATTACTACTCACCCCGTAATTACCTGCGGTAAGTATTCCGATGTTTGTATTATCATGGACCAAACAATTCGTTACTGAGAACCCACTGATGTTACCATCAAGTGAAATACTTTCACTGAAACCCAAAATATTATCGAACACTTGCAGGCTATCTATAGTCAGGTTTGTCATACCGCTATCAAGTCCGTAGGCTATAAAAGCCTGAGCATTATCGTTGCTATTGGGTATGGTGGCAGCATTGCCGGTCCAGTTAATATGTTGTATACGAATATTGGAAAAGCTCAAAGCGGTTGATTTTCCGGTAGTAGAAGTTTGCACCAAAATACCTTGTGCATTATTTACGGTAAGGTTCCTCACTGTAAAACCTCTGAAGTTCATATAGCTAACATCAGTCATCTGAAACACGGTGGTTCCAGATGTGCCGGTGCCATCAATAAAAACAGAATCATTTCCGTAATTTCTGAACGTAATAGGTTTACCAACTGTTCCGGTTACATTAACAGTATCATTCTCATGGTACGTTCCGGCTTTTATATATACTATGCTATTAGGTGTTGCATTGTTACAGGCTTTTTGTATGGTTTTCCAAGCCTTTACAAGGCTTGTACCGGCATTGGTATTATTGCCATTTGTGCCATCTACATAGTATTGCGTTTGCGAAAACGCATGTAAAGAGCAAAGGCATAAAATGTAAAGTAGTTTTTTCAAGGCAATGTCTTTAAATTAATATGTACTAATGTACTTAATTAGCTGGTAATATCTATTAATTTTTACTTTTGCAACCCTAAATGGGGGATTAGCTCAGTTGGCTAGAGCGCTTGCATGGCATGCAATAGGTCATCGGTTCGACTCCGATATTCTCCACTTCCTTAAATTTCCCCACATTTGTATATTATGTTACGTATTAGAGGGATACTTACAATAGTTTTACTTACCACTTGCATACTAGCTAATGCCCAAAAAGACTATGCCCGCAAGGTAGTTGATACGCTTACTTCGCCATATATGGCGGGTAGGGGATATGACTTTGAGGGAGATAAAAAAGCAGCAAAATACATAGGTGACCAAATGAAAGAGTTCGGGCTCTTGTCTTTTGGCAATAGCTATGAACAGCATTTTAAGTTCAATGTAAATACCTTTCCATATAAAATGGAAGTAAGTGTGAATGGTAAGTTACAGCCAATTGGTGCCGATTATATAGTGCTTCCAAATAGCTGTACTTTGAAGGGCACATTTCCTGTTAAAAGATTTACACGCTCTACTTTGCTTGATGCAGCAAAGATGTATGAGTTTAAGCACCAGGACCACAGAAAAGAGTTTATCCTGCTTGATGATACAGGTATTACCGATAAAGCTGAAAGGGCAAAGTGGGAGCAGTTGAAATACAATCCGTTTAAGGCTAAAGGCTTAACTGTAATTTGTAATAAGCTTACTCAGGAAACATCAGATTCAGTGGCTGATTATGTACTGATAAATGCCATGCGCAACAGTATATTTGATAGTGCCACAACTATTACGGTAGATATAAAAAACAAGTTTGTTAAGGACTATGATTCTCAAAACCTGATCGGGTATTTTAAAGGTAATGTTCAACCCGATTCTTTTATTGTTTTTTCAGCGCATTACGATCATTTGGGTAAAATGGGCGATGCTTATTTCCCCGGTGCTAATGATAATGCAAGTGGTACAGCCATGCTTTTAAGCCTTGCCAGGTATTATTCCACGCATAAGGAAAACCTGAAGTATTCCCTGGTTTTTATTGCATTTACGGGTGAGGAAATGGGATTATATGGTTCGAAGTACTATACCAGTCACCCTTTGTTTCCGCTTAATTCTATAAAGTTTGAGCTGAATATGGATATTATGGGTACGGGTGATGAAGGCATAACGGTAGTAAATGCCCCTACCTATAATGCTGCCTTTAAAGACCTTCAAAGAATTAACGATACTTTGCACTTACTTAAATTAATTAAGCCCAGAGGTGCGACATCAAATAGCGATCATTACTTTTTCTATGTAAACCACGTACCCGATTTCTTTATATATACTATGGGAGGTATTAAAGCCTATCATGACATTTACGACCGGGGCCAAACATTACCGCTTACCGATTTCGATAATGTATTTAAACTGATATTGCAATTTACCGACGATATTTGTAATCAACGATTCTGATCATGGCAAAACTTTATTTAGTTCCTACACCTATTGGTAACCTTGAAGATATAACGCTAAGGGCTATCCGTATACTTAAAGAAGTGCGCCTTATACTGGCCGAAGACACCCGAACCACATCAGTGCTGCTTAATAGGTATGAAATTAAAACACCTGTAATTCCCTATCATCAGCATAACGAGCACCATGTAACTCCTCAAATTGTAGATAGAATTGCAAACGGAGAAGATATTGCCATAGTAACTGACGCAGGCACACCGGGTATTTCCGATCCCGGTTTTTTACTGGTACGTGCATGTGTAGCGCAAGGTGTCGCGGTTGAATGCCTTCCGGGTGCAACAGCTTTTGTTCCTGCACTGGTAAACTCTGGCATTCCTTGCAATAGTTTTTGTTTCGAAGGCTTTCTTCCACCTAAAAAAGGGCGCAATAAAAAAATGGAAGAGCTAAAGGCTGAAACCCGTACTATGATATTTTACGAATCACCATACAGATTAATAAAGGCATTGGAACAGTTCAGTGAGGCTTTCGGGGCCGATAGAAAAGCATCGGTATCGCGTGAACTTAGTAAAATGCATGAAGAGACTGCACGCGGAACACTGGCTGAATTGGTGGAGCACTTTAAAAGTAAAACCATTAAAGGTGAGATAGTTATAATTGTTGCGGGTAAAGAGGATTAACAATTTTTAACCAATGCCATTAATCACCTTGTTCTAAACTTTTGCATATTTGCAAGCGCTTTTTAAACCCTTAATATGTTTACTATGAATACAAAAAAGATAATTTTTTCTGTTTTAATACTTGTGGCATCATTCATCTCATCGCAATCTTTTGCTCAGCAAGATTCAAATAAAATGGATGCACAAGGTAAAAAGCAAGGCTATTGGATCGAGAACCTTGGTCCGACAAAATGGGCTGGATACTATGTTGATGGCAAAAAGCAAGGTGTATGGATAAGCCATCACTATAACGGTATACTTGATGAGCTAGCTGTGTATAAAGATGACAAGAGAAATGGCATGGATGTGAATGTAGATGTAAATGGGTATTATAAAAGTGAAAAGTCATATAAAAATGATACCATCGATGGTTTAGCAACTGAGTATGCACCGGGTGGTAAAATTTCGTCACAGATCATGTACAAGGTTGGTATATACAATGGAGTACGTAAAGTGTTTTATAATGGTGGTGGAATTGAAGAAGATGGCATGTTTAAAAACGGTAAGCGCACCGGAACTACAAAATGGTATTACCAGGATGGGAAAATAGCTACTGTTTATACATACGTAAATGATATTCGCAGTGGAGCATTCGGAAGTTATTATGAAAACAAGAATAAGATTGACACCGGATCATTTAAGAATAATGAATACGATGGCCAGTATTACAAGTTTTACGATAACGGAAACCCAGAAGAGGCTGGTATGTATAAAGAAGGAAAGAAGATAGGAGAGTGGAAGACCTATAATGAAGATGGTAGTGAAATAACAACGACCAAGTATAATAAAGAAGGCAAAGTTGATGGCACTCCTAAAGTACAAAAAGTAAAAGTTGCTACAAAGCCTGCCGATACAGATGCTCCTAAAGGTGCACCTATGGATGGTGATAAAAAATAAAGATCAATTCTATACGAATAAAAAAGGCCCTGAAACATTTGTTTCAGGGCCTTTTTGTTTTCTTTATAAAGATCAGGAATTAGCCTTACTCAGTGTAAGCCCTTTCAAGAGATCATGCGAAGCAAGATATTCAGCAATTTGAACAGCATTGGTGGCTGCGCCCTTACGCAGATTATCGGCCACCACCCAAAGGTTAAGTGTGTTAGGCTGTGATTCATCACGGCGAATGCGCCCCACAAATACTTCGTCTTTACCTTCTATGTCCTTAGGCATTGGGTACTTGTTATTCTTAGGTTCATCTATAACCACTATACCTTCACTACTACTTAAGATTTTATTTACCTCATCCAAGGTAAAATCTTTTTCAAATTCTACATTCACCGCTTCTGAATGGCCGCCGGTAACCGGTACGCGCACGGTAGTTGCGGTAACACGTATAGAGTCATCGCCCATTATTTTTTTGGTTTCATTCACCATTTTCATTTCTTCCTTGGTGTAGCCATTATCTAAAAACACATCTATATGTGGTAAAACATTCATGTCAATAGAATGCGGATAAACCCTGTCGCCTTTGGTTCCGTTTCTTTCATCCATAAGTTGTGCAACACCTTTTTGCCCCGTACCCGAAACAGATTGGTAGGTAGAAACTACAATTCGTTTTACTTTATATTTTTTATGTAACGGGTTCAGTGCAACTACCATTTGAATAGTTGAGCAGTTTGGGTTTGCAATTATTTTATCGTCAATTGTAAGTACATGTGCATTAACTTCGGGTACTACCAGTTTCTTGGTCTTATCCATTCTCCATGCCGATGAATTATCAATAACTGTTGTTCCAACTTCAGCAAATTTGGGTGCCCATTCAAGTGAAGCACCGCTTCCGGCAGAGAACAATGCTATCTGTGGTTTTTCTGCAACAGCTTCAGCAAGGGTACGGACTTTATATGAGCGTCCTTTGAATTTTACTTCCATTCCCTTTGACCTGTCAGAGGCTACCGGAATAAATTCATCTATGTGGAAATTTCTTTCCTCGAGCACCTTCATCATCGTGCGACCAACCAATCCGGTGGCTCCCACTACTGCTACTTTTATCATACTATCTTTTATTATATGCAAAAGTATTACTTAAGCATAAACGAGCTACGAAATATTGTTCTTTACTTCTCTTCTTAAGCCTGAAAACTACCCCCTCCTCCATATTTGTTTACATTTAGATAACAAATACTTAATATTAATACGCTGATTATCAGGTAAATTGCAGCTGCTTAGTAAGAAACATAGAACATTTAGGTAAAAGGCTCGTATAAAAACTTCCCAACCTTGTAAATAGCTTCCCTATGGATACCTCACAGTTAATAGAAGCTTGCCTCCATAACGATACTGATGCCCAACGTAATTTTTATGAGAATTATTCACCAAGAATAATGGGTATTTGTATGCGCTATGCTGCCGGAGGAAAGGATACTGAGTCTATGGTTACCTATGTATTTAAAAAGCTTTATGCAGAATTGCTTACTTGCCCAAAGGATACAGATATAAGCAAATGGGTAGAGGATAGGGCAATTTGGAATGCGATAGCTTATTTGCATGAAGATAAGCATCGTTACTTTATTGCTAAAACAACCCGCTACATGGAAAATAAAACACAGACGGGAGAAGTGAACGACGAAGCAAGTTTAAGCACTGAAGAGTCGAGAAAAATATACCTGGCAGCATTACACGCACTTACACCAAGCTACAGAATATTATATAATCTTACCTATGTAGATGAAATAACCCCTGATACAATTATTCAGAACCTGGAAATAGCAAGAGAGACGTATAAAGCGGAATTAGAACAGGCAAGATTTCAGTTTAAACAATACCTAAACACCTACCTGCATGAGAATGGATTACGTAAACAGTAATTGTGAAGGCAAGGCTAAGGAGTTACTTGCCCCGCTTACCGGTGCATGCCCCGATTCGGTATGGGAAAATGTAAGTGTAGCACTCGACGAAAGAAGAAAAGAAGCCGAGAACAGGTGGATTAATAAAATAAACAATGTGCCTAAGGTTCCATTATTGGTAGCGGCAGCTATTTCAGTAATAGCAATAAGTTCTTGGCTATTCTTTATACATAGGAGTGGAAATTTGAAGGAAAGTAATACATCAACTGCAATGGTTAGTAATACGTCTCCTGTTAAAGCACCTGAAAATAAAATAAATGCTGCAGTTATTCAAACGGCGGAAATTAAGAAAGATAATATTGATACACAGCCATCGGTAAAAGTTCAGGAATCAGCTATGGTACAAAATAATGTGCCTGTTATGAAAAATAATGGGTCATTAAAAAACATGACTGTGAATATTAGTAATAAGCCGGTTCAGGCGCCTGTAGTAAGCCAGAAAGACGATAACAAGCCTATTTTAATCCAGCATGGTGCCACTGATCCGCAAACTATAACAACCGATCAACAGACTTCTAAAGGTGTAGCGGTTGATTTAGGTGGGTCCGATAACTCTTCTTCGCATCCTACTGCCGAAATGGGTGCAGTTGAGGATACTACTGCTCAGCAATAATATTATATTCCAAAGTCGACCCCTGCGCTTATAACAGGGTTTGACATGTAATAAGGAGAGAGCCTTGAGTTACTAAAATCCCATATCCCTGAAATAATATAATAAGAATGTTCTCCCAAAGGTCTGCGAAACCCTAAACCCAATAATGGAACGTATACATAAGCACGGGTAATTTGAGGGAAAGGGCTATAGTAATCGGGTACATTAAATACATCATATTCACCCAGTATAGCAACATTATTCAAGGCCCCTGGTAAAAAATAAGTTCCTGTAAGCCTTCCTCCATACACACTATACTTGAAACCATTAACTGGGTCGTTATAATCAACATATTGGTACATGGGACCTGCACCTATAATTAAGTCGTTGGTAATACGGTAACTTACCAAGGGAGAGAGCGCTATAAATGTGACTGTGCCAAATTGCAGGCCCATGCCTCCTCCAACAGAGATATGGTCCCAAAATGGATTTCGCTGATGTTGATGTGCAGGCTTCATTGCGGAACTATCCTTTCCATCTTCCCTTGTATATTGGGCATACAAAGGCAAGGATAGAAGAATTATCATCCCGGCTAATACTGTTTTTTTCATGTTACATGTGCCTGTTCCTGTACAATACTAACGTATCGTCTCCTATTTTTATTTCACCCTTCGATGGGAAAGGGAAACTTGGAGCAGGAACACCTTCACCCAGTGTTTTGGACGAGTAGAATACTTTTGCTTCATCCCAGTAGTCCTTTTCAATGAATGATTTCAGAAGCTTTTCTCCTCCTTCAACAATAACTGACTGAATATTACGATTGTATAATTCGGTAAGCATTGTTTGTATCAACTTACCATCAAAAGCCACACTTTTATATTCAACACCATTAGTTGAAGGTGCCGGCTGTTCGGTAAATATAAGAGTAGGTGCAGCCTTATCGAAAATATTTGAATTGGTAGGTATTTTAAGGCTTTTATCAATTATTACACGTAATGGCGATTGTCCACCCACTTTACGCGCAGTCAGCCTTGGGTTATCCATTATTACTGTATGCGTACCTACCATTATAGCTTGTTCCTGGCTTCTCCACAGGTGAACCATAATTTCCACTTCAGGCTGGGTTATTTTTTCCTGAGCCTCCTCCTTGGTACGTTTCTTATCAATGAAACCATCACTGGTTTGAGCCCATTTAAGTATTATAAATGGCCTTTTTCTATCATGAAATGTAAAGAAACGCTTATTAACCTCAAGGCAATCTTTTTCAAGTATGCCAACTTCTACATTAATGCCTGCTTTTTGCAAAGCCTCAACTCCCTTACCTTTTACCAAAGGATTAGGATCAAGACAACCTATAACCACATTCTTTATACCACTTGCTATAATAGCTTCGGTACAAGGAGGGGTTTTGCCATGGTGCGCGCAAGGCTCAAGGTTAATATACATGGTGGCATTTTTCAGCCTTTCTTTATTTTCTACCGAGTTAAGTGCATTCACTTCAGCATGAGGCCCGCCAAAAGCATCGTGATGACCTTCGCCAAGTGTGCCGTTGTCTCCAACAATAACACACCCAACCATCGGGTTCGACGCAACTTTTCCTAGGCCTCTGACCGCTAATTCTAAACAGCGGTGCATGTATTTGTCATGCTGGTTCATCATGATTGTTTATTTTCGTTAGGCAAAAAATTAAGGTTATTAACCATCAGTGATGACATACAAAGAACTAAGGTTGCATTTTGAAAGTCAATTGAGTGAACTTTATTCATCTGATGAAATAAAAAACTTATACTTTTTAACCCTTAACGGTATTTTACAAATATCAAAAATAACAATCCTTTCAAATACTGACAACCAAATAGATGAAATTAATTCACAACGGATTCTTAATATCTTGGACGGATTACAGAAAAAAGTCCCTATTCAGTATTTGTTAGGCACTGCTGCCTTCTATGGGATGACACTGGAAGTGAACCCTTCAGTGCTTATACCACGACCGGAAACCGAGGAACTTGTAGAATGGATAATAAAGGATTTTAAGGGTAAAAAAGCCACTATTCTTGATGTATGTACGGGCAGTGGCTGTATTGCCTTGGCCCTGAAGCAGAATTTGCCTGAAAGCGCCGTTACGGCAATAGATATTTCGGAAGGCGCCCTTGAAACAGCAAGCCACAATGCTGAAAAACTGGGGCTTGAAATTGAAATAATTGAAGAAGATGCTCTGGCATTGAATAAAGGATCTTTAAGCCCGGGGTATGATGTAATAGTCAGCAATCCCCCTTATATTAAGGAATCTGATAAAAAAGAGGTGCAGGAAAATGTATTGATGTATGAGCCGCATCTGGCTCTTTTTGTACCTGATAATGATCCCTTAAAGTTTTATAAAGCAATTGCTGAATTTGTCAAAGGCAGTAAGCCGGTTACTTTGTATTTTGAGATACATGAGGACATGGGTTCTGAACTATCAAAATGGTTGAAAAAAGAAGGATTTAAAAACATTGAAGTACGCAAGGACATTAATGATAAGGATAGGATGCTGAAATGTATTTATATTTGTTAGTCATAGTTTGTTATGGACAAAAAAGAGGCGGAAAGGGAAATAGAAAAGCTATCGAAAGAGATAGAAGAGCATAATTACAAGTACTATGCCTTGGCTAACCCAAGCATTAGTGATTATGATTTTGACATGCTGCTTGAAAAGCTCATTAAAATAGAGAAAGAGTATCCCGAACTAGTAAAGCCAGATTCACCATCGCAACGTGTGGGTGGCGCAATTACCAAGGAATTTAAGCAGGTTAAGCATAAGTACCCCATGATTTCGTTGGCTAATACTTATTCAGAAGAAGAATTAAGAGATTTTGATGAACGGGTACGCAAGGTGGTTGGCGATAATGTGGAGTATGTATGCGAATTGAAGTACGATGGATTATCGATAAGCCTTATTTATAAAAAAGGTAAATTAACCGAAGCTGTTACCCGTGGAGATGGTGTGCAGGGTGATGATGTAACTACCAATGTAAAAACCATTCGTTGTATTCCGTTGAACTTAAAAGGACATGGTTACCCTGATGAATTTGAAGTGCGTGGGGAAATATACATACCTCTGAAAATATTTGACAGAATAAATAAAGAACGTGAAGATATTGGTGAGGAGCCTTTTGCAAA
>Ga0206929_1021_pt1 | contig 43051 bp, 30 predicted proteins | sample Alteio_BWOrgHeat_19_FD_152929 | JGI IMG/M metagenome (GOLD analysis project Ga0206929, IMG submission 152929) | Enriched cells from forest soil in Barre Woods Harvard Forest LTER site, Petersham, Massachusetts, United States -... | ecosystem: Environmental > Terrestrial > Soil > Temperate forest >...
GGCAGCCCTCGAAGCCATGGCTTGCGGTCTGCCAGTCGTTTTGACAAATATTGGCGGTGCGTCTGAAATGATTTCTGAAGGGCTGAACGGATTCTTATGTGAGCCGGAAGTTGCCGATATCGCCCAGAAATGGTCGAAAGCCCTGCAGTTCAATTTTTCTCCTGAAACGATTCACCATTATGTTAGTAATAACTTCAGTGCGGAAAAAATGATCGGAGAATATCAAAGGACGTTGCGGCTGCTGGAATATGGTATTTGAGGGCAGTGTATTTTGCCTGGTTCTCGGAAACTGTAATGATGAGATCTTTTTGGGTTAAAAGCGTTGAATACAGTTTATTCAGGTTATTCTCCTTTTTGTTTTTTGGTATCGTACTATGATAAGAAACAATTACAAAAGGTTTCTGCTTTAATCCACTGATGATCAGTTTTGTCAGAAAAAAACTAAAAAAGTTCAGGCAAAAGATAATGTCAGGCTTTTCAGTACGAATTAATCTCCTCAGAGACCTGAGTGGAGCAAAGTCAAATTTGCCTGTTCTCGGGAGTGGCAGGAACCGGATTTCTTTGTTGAATTCGTCCTGGGCTTTGTTGTCCTCACTCAGACTTACTACGATTTGTGATCTTACGTCTTTCATCAGGGTATTCGCAAGCAGAATAAGAAATTTTTCTGCTCCGCCTACCGGAAAAGCAGGGGCGATATAGATAATAGTTTTGTGTGACAATCCTAAACGACTTTTTTCAGATAAAGTAATGACGGGTCAGTTATATTTCTGCTATTTTTAATGCGCATGTCATTATATTTATTTTCCCCGATGAGCGAAACAATAACTAAAAACGTAATACTGGATGTAAGCTCTCCGTTTTGTCCCACGCAATAAATAATAATAAAAATCAATATCGTAACTAGCGGCGAAATTCCAATATTTTTTTTAAAAGAATCTCTGAATATGGCTATCACCATAAGAGAATATATAAATAATCCTACCATTCCGTTTTCTATTAACAGCAATAACAAGCCATTATGAGGAGGGAGGAAATTTCTTCCCAGGTTTCTTGTCACAAAGCCCCAAAAACCGATTCCAAATAGTTGCTCTATCGGTTTTAATTTTTGAAACGCTTCAAATGCATTGGAAGATGCTTCTCCACGCCATTCCAGTGCATCCAGGGCCTGGGCGTTATAATTAAACCCCATATGTTTATTAAAGACGGCTATAGGTTCATCCACCATCCTTTGGGTAATGTTTTCTACGAATTCGCTGTTTAAATTGAGCACCTGTTGTACCGTAACAAATACGAATAATGCCAGAAAAATCACAGCAATCCCCATAGTGATAAGCTTGATGGCTTTTTTTGAACTTTCCTTTGATCTTAATTGCCTTCCGATTAGAAAAATTGAAATACCAATGATTCCCAGCAGTGAGCTCCTGGAAGTGGACATCAGCACACCTAAAAACATAACAGGCAATAGGAGAGTAAGTTTACCAATATTCCTTCTATTAATGAATTCGTTAATCAGAAAAACAAAACACATACCGCAAATCAGCCCATAAAAATTATGATTGATCACTTCAATAATTTCCCCCTGTTCATCATATTGTATCGGAATATTAAGTGCCAGTAAATAAATTCTTTGAACAGGAAAATGGCCGATTACAGCGTATGAATAAGCCAGATCCGCAAAACAGATCAGACCGGCCAGTATAAGGCTTATTTTAATATAAGTATAATCCCCTTTTTTACAAAAGTAATAGTACCCGCAATAAACTGAAATGGCAGTCAGGAATGTTAGTTTGATAAAAGTATAATCAACCAGGTCATAAGCCAGTGTAACCAGGTAACCGTAAAAAAGGAAAAGGATGATATATTTGGCGTTTGAACGAAAAAAAGGAGGAGGCTTTTCTCCTTTAACGGGGACGATTGTTCTCAGAAACAATGTAATGCCTATGATCGCTCTGATATTTAAAGGCAACCCCCCGATCTCAAAATTAATATCTGCAATGGTTATTGTAAAAAATAAAACAGCAATGATTTCCGGTCTGGTAATCAGAATGTATATAAACATTCCCCCCGCCAATGCAAGTAAAATAGTATTCACCGGAAAAACTTGTTAAATGACATCACAACAAAAGATAAAATTACTGAACGTTTTTCTTAATTTTTCTAACCAAACTATTCAAATAAACTGTCGGATGAACTGCCATTAATTTATTAAAAAACATTTTTTTATAGCTCCTGGTATTATAGGTGACAACAATCCATTTTTCGATGAGAATTTTATAGCAAAGAAACGCATTATAATTGCCACTTTTTTTAAGAAATGAATATAATTTCACCATCCATTTCTCCAGATCGTCGATTGTATCCGTATCCCCGAAAAAGGAAGCATTATAGGACAATGCATTTGAATGCATGTCCAGTTCGTTTTTTGAATATTCAATGCCCAGGTCATCCAGTATTCTTTTATTTATTTTATTAACATGTACAAACATGATTTCACTTTTTCTGGTACTCATGTTGTTGTCGTGCACTCTGTACAATGTCATAAATAACGGGAGGTTTAAAATTTTCCCCCTCCGTGATATCCTGTACCAAAGGTCATAGTCTTCGCAAACCTGAAATTTTTCATCGTATTTAAGTTCTTTTGCAATATTCGAGCGCATCATGATAGCAGAATGACAAAAACAATTGTGTAACAGCAGGTAGGACTGGGCATCCCGGTTATTTGCGGGAAACGCGACATTTTTTAGCAACCTGCCATTTGAATCGATCGTTTGAAAGTAACTGCCGCACAAGTCATAATCCGGGTTATCCGACAGGAACTCCACCTGTTTTTCAATCCGGTACGGCAGGGCGATATCATCAGCATCTAATCTGGCAATAAATACGCCATTTGATTCCTGCAGACCTCTGTTCAGCGAAATGATTATGCCCTTATTGCTTTCGTTGGGTAAATATCTTATTCTTTTATCCTGATAATCTAAAATCAGATTTTCGGTATCATCTGTTGATCCATCGTTGATGATAACCAGTTCCCAGTTCTGATAAGTTTGAGCCAATACGCTATCGAGAGACGCTTTTAAATATTTTTCGCCATTGTATACGGGCAGTACGATGGAAACCAGGGGTGCCTGTTCTTCATTTAAGTTTGTTGCCATTAAAATTTACGGGAAATGATTATTCAGAGTTTTAAATAAGTATGATAATGCCCTTAACAGAACCGTTAACTGTAATTAAATAGTATTTTCCGGAATATAATGACCATGATAACAAAGTAAAGCAAATTACCGACCGCGTATCCGATCGTAGCGCCAACTGTTCCGTACAATGCTACAAAACCGCAGCTAAAAAGTACTTGTCCTGAATAACTGACGAATTCCATGGTTATATACGTTTTTGTCATTGCTTTCGCGATCATCAGGTATCCCAATATCCATCCTGCCATTTTAAATATATCTCCAATGAGCTGAAAACCAAATAATTCCTGCATACCCGCAAATTCCTTTGTAAATAATATCTGAATAATAATTTTTCTTAAAAAATATATGACAATGGTAGCAGCAACCAGCAATGGAATAATTAATTTATATACACTGAATATCTCCTTTCTCAATTCATTCTTGTTTCGAAGTTCAGCCAGTCTTGGCAGATAATACACACTCAGTGAAGTCGTAATTACCAGCAGGTACATAATGGAGATCCTGTTTATTCCTTCCCATAAACCGGCACTGGTTATGGACTCATGGTTTTTGATATAACTCCTGATAATCAATTGGCTCACAGGCACCACAATGGCGCTTACCAGTGCCATCACTGAATAATGGGCGAGTCTGCCGGTTACCAGTTTGCTAAATCTTTTTGTAAAAACCCTCCATTCAAACCAATAGGATTTATGAATAATTCCCAACGTCAGAAGGAAAACGATCGATTGAAATGTAACTACCGAGATCAGGGCGCCTGAAACCCCATATCTGATGGAAAGTATAACCGAGAATATCAGGCCGACTATACTGCCAAGGATATTCGCAATGATATACTTTTTGTATTCTTTAAATCCATTTATAACGGAGATCAGTAATGCGTTTAAAGCATATAATATGATTGTAAAGCCAAAAAAATAGAATACGAACCTGTATTTTTCGTCCAGCAGAATGATTTTGGAGAAATACCCGGCACCCAATATTAAAGCTATACTCGTTAATATGGAGAAAAAAATAGTGACCCAAAACCCCGTACCAAGAAAAAGGAGATATTTTTTTCTGGAACTGGAATATTCAGACACATACTTGGTCATTCCGGCATTTATGCCGCCGCTGGAAATACCGAGCGTAATCGTTGAAAAATTATTCAGCTGACCTAACAGGGCTATTCCAGCAGGCCCTATGATGGCAGCCACAACCTTGACGCTCACCAATCCTGTCAGCATTTTGATGACTGTGGAAACGGCATTCAGAGACGATACCTTAACAAGGTCGGTCGAGAAGGCTTTTCTTATTTTGACTATCACGTTTGAATTATAATTGACAGGGATAAAAACAGCTACGCCACCTCAGTCCCAGACAAAGTCCTGACCGAATCAATTTTTAGGCTGTAACCGTCACAATACCAGCGAATTATACTGGTTTGTCTTTATGCTTACTAAAAACGCATAAAAACCCGATTTAAGTATTTGGAAATTGATATTGATTTTAGAATCCTTACTTTGGTTCTGGACAGAAAACAGTTGCTCGTGCAAGGACTTGATCGGGGAGAGGACTCCGGCAGATTATACTGTTTTTTTCTTCTTGGCTTTTCCGTATGAATCGTAAGAAGATTTATAATCATAACCATAGCCATAACCATAGCCATAGCTATACTGGCCAATACCTCTTTTCTTTATGCCATTAAATATCAAAGCCACGTTTTTAATATTATGGAATTCCATATTTTCTTTAAGCATTTTGATGTTATTTTTTCTCACTTTACCATGCCGTATCACATATAACGTATAATCGCAAAGTGGCGCAATGACGTATACATCTGTTATAGGATTTATAGGCGGCATATCTATAATCAGCATATCCACCTTAGTATTTAGATAATCCAGAAATACTTCAATTTTCCCGTTTAATAATAATTCTGATGCGTCCTCCTCCAGGCGACCGGCCTGTACAAAATACAAATCCGGATTAAACGGGGTTTGTAATAAGATTTCAGATTCGGAAACTTTGCCCATTAAATAATCTGTAATCCCAACACCTCTTTCCAGCCCGAGCATTTCACAGATAGAGGGTTGATGCAGGTCCAGCTCAAGTAAGGCGACTTTTTTGTTATTTCTCGTTATCAGGTTAGCCAGATTGGTTGCTATAAAGCTTTTTCCCTCCCCTTCAATGGAGGAAGTAAATACGATCCTTTTTACATGCCCTGGCGTATCAGAGAGGTTTTTTACGGCAGATCTCAACAAACGGAACTGTTCTATAATAAAGCTTCGTTCTTTTGTAGCGGTTATTAAACCATTCTGAAACTTACCTTCGATAATTTCTCCTATAACAGGGAAATTTGTAAGTGCTTCAATATCGCTCCGGTATAGTATTTTATTGTTGAGCATACTCTTCAGGGAAATAATGGAACTTCCAAGAGCAAACGGAAAGACCAATGCCATCAGGTAGATCAGGCCCCTCTTGGGACTTACCGGTGTTACAGTAGATGTCGCTTTATCTACAATATAACTGTCAGGTAATACGGAACTCATCGTATACGAAGCCGCTTCTTCTCTTTTCTGCAAAAGAAAAGAGTAAATATCAGCCGTAATATTTCTTTGTCTGCTGACTTCAACCAATTCCTTCTCTTTTTGGGGAATGGCATTTGCCATAGCAGAATCGCGATTAGATATCTTATCTACATACGATTGACTTGTTTGAAGATTCGATTTCTGGCTTTTGATCGTTTCAAGCACTGCCGATTTTGTCTTGGCAATTTCATCTGTTATGGAAGAAAGAATAGGATTATTTTCTGCGGTCGTTTTACGAAGTCTTGCATATTCGCTTTGGGAGTTGTGTAATTTTTCCAGCAGCTGATTCAAAGTGGGATCTGTAATTTCAAAGGTAGAAGGCACTACACTGGAAGAGTCACTTCTGGTTTCCAGGTAACGTTGTACCTCATCGAGCACATTCATTTGAATTTTCATCTTATTTTTCTGCTGATCGTTCGCTGCAATACTTTGCAAATACAACCTGCTTTGTTCGCTGATATCTACAATACCCGTTTTGTTTCGGTAACTCTGGATACTGTGTTCCACTGAATCCAGCTGATACTTAACATTTCTTAGCCTGTCTTCAATAAAATTTAACGTGCTGGCAGCAATATCACTTTTCTGCTTAACGGCATTCTGGTTATATGAATTGACAATGTTTGTTATGATCGCTTCTCCCTCCTGTGGAACAGGATCTTTGATTTTTAAGGTAATAACGGAGGATTGTTTACTGGTTGGAGCCGCAACGAGGTTTTCACCGAGCGCGTCCGTTTCATTGACAACGCTGATCAGGGAGAAGAAATATTTTATTTTTGCCTCTTTGCCGGGAGAATTATATAACGAATAATTTGGATTCCGGATAAATCGTATGGTTCCCCATGGTGTCTTTGCCCATTCATTCAAGGGATAATGTGTGCCTGCAAGTTCAACGGAGTCGGCATTGGGTCCGATATTAAAATATACCTTTTTGACTTCAATGATGGATCGGGGATCCGACACTTCCAGTACGACCGGACTGGTTAAATAGGCGTTTCTTTTAATCATTCCGCGCCATCCCGATTCCGTGTAAACAGGCGCATACAGCCTCATTTTAGTAACAACATCTGTAATTACCTCATTGGACCGTATAATCTCCAACTCGTTTTCAACAATTTTTTTTGTATTGAAGAGATTTAGTAATTCCTCCATTTTTGAATCTTCCTGGCCCTTTTTTTCATCCTTAATTAAAATGCTGGCTGAGGATTCATAAACAGGGACTGTGTACTGGAGGTAGAAAAAAGCGAGTGCAAGGCTGAACACGAATAAAACAGCAAAAAAGGGCCAGAAGGGCAGGTATTTAATTGCCAAAAGCTGAAAAAAGTTCTCATTACCAGCATCCGACGCTATTGGCTGCTTTTTTTCCATATTCAAAGGGTTTTATACTGTATCATATACCAGGGCTGTAACGTATTATTACTTCCTTTATTTTCTATATTCAATCGCACTTATGGTAATGATTAATAATGATATAACGCTCAACACGATCGGAGTAACCTGGGCAAACCTTTCCTTCTTTTCCCTGTTTTGACTCGGTTCAACATAAATGACGTCGTTTGATTTCAGGTAATAATAGGGTGAAGTGAATAGATTGCTCGAGGTAAGGTCTATTCTTTCAATCAATTTATCTCCCTTGTCATCTTCACGAATCAGCAACACGTTGTCTTTCTTACCATAAATAGTGATATCTCCGGCAAAACTCAAGGCTTCCAGCAGACTGATTTTCTCATTCGGGGTGGTATACACACCTGGTTTTGCAACCTCACCCAAAACGCTTACTCTGAAATTCAATTGCCTAATCGTTACAATCGGATCAATTAATTGTTTTGAATCGACCAATTGCTTCGTAAGCAGAGCCTGCAACTGCGATTTGGTCAGCCCCTGAGCATGAATTTTCCCTAAAACAGGGAATAAAATGTCTCCATTCAGATTTACCAGGTACCCAATGGTCAGGGTATTTCCAAAAGATGTCGCTGAACTCGTTGTAGGCGTGGATTCGTTCGGCGCATTAAAAATTGCCGAAGCCGTTGGGTTAGCACTACTCACTGTGATGCTCAATAAGTCATTGATCTGAATAAACGATTCAATATTAGGCGGGAATTTGCTCCTTATCGTCACATTATTGATACCATCAAAATAGATGACTTTTTTTGTGCTGCAGGAAGACGAGAGAAAAACAAGAACTATCGACAAAAATCCTGAAAAAGTTTTAAGGTTTGCTCTAAGGGTCGCTTGGTACATATTGATGAATGCGTTGATTATCAATTTTTTATATATGAATGAATAAATAGGCTCATGGGAATTTTAATAAAGATAATTGGAAGACAAAGACAACCAACTGATTTTTTTATAAGAACGCCGGATCATATTTGTCACCATCCCCGGTTACTCTGAATAGTGAGCCGGGAAATCAAAATAACTATATTGAATAATCGTAAACCGTTTCGGTGGAAGGATATGTGGAATTCCTCAAAACTATATTCACGTAGTTATCGAGGCTTAAAGATAGAAATTTTTATCAAAGATCTATGCATGTGTTAACAAATTGGAATACAATTAAATTGACTACAATCAGGCGTGAAAAACATAGAAATTATTTACAAATAAATGCATATTCCCAAACAGGGAAAATTTCCTTTTTAAGGACCAATTCCCATAGTGATATTTCAAAATAGACTGAAAAGAGAATCTCGCATTTCTATATGTTCTCACAAAAATAATGTGAATAAATATGAAAGAAAATGTGGAATACTTTTAATAGTCTAAGGATCAGAATTTTATTCCTGAAAATGTTGTAGCATTTAATCAACAATTCTTATTAAGAAATTTTTGGCAAGTAATTTGAACACGTTCGGGTGTTTAAAATATTAACTAATGAAGACGTTAATATTTTCATTTTAGAAAAAAGAGAAGTTATCCAATATCATCCAATATCCACGAACTATGGAAATCCAACTCTACACTCAAAGTGGCTTAGTCACATTTAGTTCAGTTGCAAAGAGGATCAAGAACAAAGCAGACAAACTTTTTCTTTTGTCATGTTTTATATGTATCCAGCTTGCCGGCCTCGCGCAAACAACCAATTTAACTTTCACGCAAATTCCCCTGACAGACCCGGAATTCTTGAGGCCCGGAGCGGGTGCCAATGAATGGTCATATGATCAGAATGTAGTAAATATTCCTGTGCAGGGAACGAACACACAACGTCTCGACAGATATTGGCGTTTTACCTGGCTTGATTTTCAACCCGCCAATGGTTCTAGTGGTTCATATGACTTTTCTGTGTTCGACTCTAAAATTCAGCAATCCATTTCCAAAGGACAGACCTTCTCCTTCGGAGTCATGCAGCAATGCGGAGGTTGCGATGCATCCGTTCAAACGAATATCAGCGGGTCAGTAATGTTGTATCCAACCTGGTTGCATAATCAAATGCAGGCAGAGAATCCTAAAGACTTCGCGTCGGGCGGCGAATGGTACCCTAACTATAATAGTCCTTCTTATTTGACCGCGTTGAAAAATTTAAATATTGCCATTAATAATCACATACTCTCCGGTTCTTATAATGGCGTTGCCTATAAAGATGTGATTGGCCAAATTGATATCAGGGGTTATGGAGATTTTGGAGAGTGGACAAATAATGTTTTTTCAGGGCCTTCAGGCACAACAGCTACGGCAGCTTCGCTTGATAGTATAATCAGTTACCATGTTCATGTGTTTAATACTTTCCAGTGTGTATATATGATGGCGACGGTAGATGGAGGACAACTTTCAAATACCGCCGTGCCTCCGGCTACGGGATATTATGCATTAACAGTATCCAATAGTGTCGGTAAACTGGGATGGCGAAGAGATTCATGGGGTCAGACGGATAATTACCTCTCACAATGGACAGACGCGAATCCGACAGTTTACAACGGACTTACATTCAAGACAGAAATAATGAACCGTTATCAGCTGGCACCGATCGTTGGCGAACCACAGGATGGGGGGTCAGCAGGGAATTTTACTTCACTCGCTGCACAAATTACAAAATACGGTGTAACCAGTTTTGGTAATGGTAATTTTAATAATGGCGTTAATGCGACAATACAAAATAGTTTCAGGGCTGCATCTAAGGCGGCCGGTTATCGTATAGTATTAACGGGGGGCAGCATGACTACAACACTGACCGGAGGAAGCACATTCAATCTTTCATTAAACTGGCAGAATATTGGTGCAGCGCCTGATTATAAAAACTGGAACGTAACATTTGAACTCAGAAATTCCAGTAATGCGGTTGTTTGGTCAGGCACGTCGTCGTTTAATCCAAAATTATTTTTACCCTCCGGCAGCTCCACGGCTATCAGCGATAATTTTACGCTTCCTTCATCAGTTCCGCAAGGCACTTATAGCATGTATCTGATTATACGGGATCCGGTTGGATTCCGTAAACCTCTTCCACTGGGCATTACCGGTGTCAATTCCGATGGGAGTTATTTACTGAGAAGTAATGTGACCGTTGGAACAGGAACAGGAAATCAGACACCCACCGCAAACGCCGGTTCAGATCAGACTATTACATTACCGACAGCTACTGTATCACTGGCTGGTACAGGAACAGACGCCGACGGAACAATAGCTTCATACGCCTGGACTCAAACATCTGGCCCTGCCGGTGCCGTGATAGCTACTCCAGCAGCGGCAGCTTCAAATATTACAGGACTAACACAGGGTGTATATGTTTTTACTCTTACAGTAAAAGATAACCAGGGTGCAACAGCCACAGATAATGTCCAGGTGACAGTAAATGCTGCGACAGCGCCAGCAAATCAGCCTCCTGTTGCAAATGCAGGTGCAGATCAAACCATCCAGTTGCCGACGTCAACAGTTTCTTTGACCGGAAAAGGCACAGATGCTGATGGAACGATTGCTTCTTATTCCTGGACACAATCATCCGGTCCTGCCGGTGCAACCATAACTACGCCAACAGCTGCGAACACAAATATTACCGGTTTAACACAGGGGGTATATGTTTTTGCATGTACGGTAACAGATAACCAGGGTGCACAGGCAACAGACAATGTCCAGATAACTGTAAATGCGGCATCGGCACCTGCGAATCAACTACCCGTTGCAAATGCTGGCGCTGATCAAACCATCCAGTTGCCAACATCTACTGTGTCGTTGACCGGAACAGGAACAGACGCTGATGGAACGATCGCTTCTTATTCCTGGACAAAATTATCCGGCCCGGCTATTGGAACGATGTCGACTCCTTCTGCAGCAAGTACGAATATTACGGGACTTGTACAAGGAGTGTATGTTTTCACTTTAACAGTAACAGATAATCAGGGAGGAAAGACTTCTGATAATATCCAGGTAACTGTGAATGCAGCTGTAACAGCTAACAAACCGCCGGTTGCCAACGCAGGTACTGATTTTAATATTACTTTACCTGTCAATTCAGTAAATCTGAACGGTACTGCCTCCACAGACCCCGATGGATCCATCGCTAGCTATTTATGGACTAAATTGAGCGGTCCTTCACAGTTTGCGCTGGGCAATAGCGGATCCGCAAGTACAACAGCAAGCAATCTGGCTGCAGGTGTATATCTGATCCAATTAAAGGTAACCGATAATCAGGGTGCAATATCTCAGGACAGCGTGAAGATTATTGTAAATGCAGCACCGGTAAATCAGCCTCCTGTCGCCAACGCGGGAGCAGATATGTCAATTACATTACCACTCAATACAGCAACTCTGAATGGATCTTCTTCATCTGATCCTGATGGTACTATTTCAATATATAGTTGGAGCCAGGTTTCTGGGCCTTCTCAGTCTTCCATTACTTCACCGGCGAATTCCACGACGGGTGTTTCCGGATTGGTTCAGGGAGTATATGTCTTTTCATTAAAAGTAACTGACAATAGTGGGGCAACCAGTTCTGATAATATTTCAGTTACTGTTAATCCTGCTGCGAATATACCGCCTGTTGCAAATGCAGGCGTTAGCAAAACCATTACGCTTCCAACCAATAGTACAACCCTGGATGGCAGTCTTTCTGCTGATGCAGATGGTAGTATTTCTTCGTATTCATGGGCACAGATTTCAGGTCCGGGGTCTTCCACTATTACGAACGGAAATTCTTCTGTAGCGACGGTTGCAGACCTGGTAGCCGGACAGTACACATACGAACTTACGGTAACTGATAATATGGGAGCAACTGCAAAGTCGAGAGTTAAAATCACCGTAAGTAATTCTGGTATTCAACCTCCGGTAGCCAATGCCGGTGCAGACCAGACTATTACACTTCCTGTAAATTCGGCAACCATAAACGGCGGTGGTTCAAGCGCGTCTTCAGGTAGCATTGTAAGTTATAACTGGGTGGAAAAATCAGGACCAACAGCTGTTGATCTTACGAATTCAGTTCAAAACACAGTGAGCAACCTGCAGGCTGGTAATTATGTATTCTTATTGACCGTGACAGATCAAAATGGAGCCATTGGTACGGACTCTATGCAGATTACGGTACAACCAGCAATAAATCAGCCTCCGGTGGCGAACGCGGGCACAGGTGTCAATATCACACTGCCAACTAATTCGATCAATCTGGACGGGTCTAAATCCTTTGACCCGGATGGAACGATAAGCACATATAGCTGGACGAGAATTGCGGGTCCCAATACGCCGGCTTCAACAGGTACTAATACATCACTACTGAGTCTGACTGGTCTGGTTGCCGGCACATATACTTACCAGTTAACCGTGACAGATAATAGTGGGGCAAGTTCCAGTAGTCGTGTAAAAGTGATTGTAACTGCGGCCGCCAACAAATCCCCAATAGCTAATGCCGGACAGAATCAACAAATAACCGCACCAGCCAGTTCCGTAACATTAAACGGTTCGGCTTCGAACGACCCGGATGGTACAATTGCTTCTTTTAGCTGGGCAGCCGTTTCAGGACCTGGATCAGTTACTATTAATAATTCCAATACGGCAACGCCTTCGGTTGTCGGTCTGAAACCGGGTGGATATATTTTCGAACTTACAGTAACAGATAACAACGGAGCTACAGCAAAAGACCAGGTAGCGGTAACCGTTCTTCCACAACCCTTGCAGACAAATCAGGCACCAGTAGCAAATGCCGGTAATAATCAAACCATTACTGCTCCATTGAGCTCAGTAGTACTGAACGGGAATAGTTCTTTTGATCCGGATGGTACCATTGCGGCATATAGCTGGAGACAGGTTTCCGGCCCATCAGCATCCACAATTGCTGCAGCCAAAACCAGTTCTGCAACCGTTACCAAATTGATTGTCGGACAATATGTGTTTGAACTGACAGTAACAGATAATAATGGATCTACAAATTCAGATCAGATAACCATAACAGTCAATCCTGCAGCGGCTAAAGTAAATTTACTTCCTGTTGCTGACGCGGGGTCCAGCGATACTATTCAGCTGCCCACCAATACTTATACACTTAATGCGTCAGGATCAGCGGATCCGGATGGAACGATCGCATCATATCATTGGCAGCAAATCAGCGGGCCGAATACGGCCAGCAGTTCTTCGATGAATAATCAGGTGGTTACACTTAGTAATTTACAGGCGGGAGTATATGCGTTCCAATTGACAGTCACAGATAATACCGGTATGACATCTACAGCGACCATGAATCTGACAGTTGAACAGGGGATAAACCAGGATAATAGTTTATCATCATCAGACAGATTTATTGTTTATCCTAATCCGGCGCATGATGTTACCACTGCGAAAATAACAAGCCAGGTTACAGGTACAGTCAAGATTACGGTGTACGATATGAATGGCCGTCAGGTGCTGGTAGCGCAAACGGTGAAAACGGACGATGTTGCAACTAAGACATTAAACATTAGCTCCCTCGCTTCAGGTATGTATACAGTGCAGATTTCCATCGGTAACAAGAAAACTATGGTAACCAAGTTTATTAAAAATTAGTATACAGGTGTTTTGGACAAATAAAAATGACCCGTGAACCGGGTCATTTTTATTTTAACGGAAGGGTTGACCGCAGCAACTTGTTTCATCAGACATTCCTGGAGGCGCCTAACAAATCTTTGATATGATCTGCCAGTCTGATAGAAAGCGAAACGATTGTATAAGTAGGATTAACGGCAGATCCAGTCGGAAAACAGGAAGATCCGGCAATAAATAAATTTTGTATTCCATGAATCTTACAATCAGCATCAACTACTCCTTTTTTAGGATCTGTGCTCATGCGTGTTGTTCCCATATGATGCCAGCCTCCACTGGTGGTTACAGGTAGGGTTTCATCATTTGGATCCCACAATTCCTCCATTAGCCTGACCCGGCCAATACCGGCTTCTCCCGCCTGCTGACCAATTATTTCGTAAATCTTTCGGATACTTTTTTTTTCCAAAGGCGTAAAAGCCCAATTCAAATTTGCCTGAGGTACACCCAACTCATCCTTCTGATCCCCCAGAGTTACCCGCGACAATGGGTTCGGAGATTGCTCAAGGCGCAGGGTCATTTGAAATGCCTGATGTTTTTTTTTGCTTTCGGCAGATTTAAATTTTTCAACAAGGCGATGCATGAGGCTTCCGGACGTTCTATACATCGCTTTTCGGGATTGCTCTTCATTGACTCTGGGATCAGGGGTATTCCATAGCTGAATATAGGACGGCATTTGTTTGGCGTAATCTAACGGCGTAAATGACACCATCCCATTCAGTATTTCAAACTCCGCCTGTTTTTCCGGTTTAATGGCAAGTTCTGCTCTAACCCGTGGCTGAACATTCATATAGAGGTTTAACTCACTCTTTTGATACAGCCAAAGTTCTGCAGATTTAAATTCGGCGTGTTCCATAAAAAACCTGCCTACCAAATCGTTTTCATTACCAAGACCCTTCGACACCTGTTTATTTGCAGCCAAAAGTATCCGGGGATTTTGTATGCCTGCACATGCCAGAATAAAATAACTGGCTGTTACTGTAAAAGTTTTGCCGGCATAATTCTTTGCAGTTACTGTATGTATCTTCTGTATACTTTCATTGGCTGTAATGTCTACCACATTTGCATAGGTGTACAGATGTACGTTTTTTGCATTTACAATTTTGTCACGGTATTTTGTTCCAAACCGGGTAGGTTTACTGAACTTCCAGATCTTACTCCAAACAACATCTTCATCAAATGGCAATGGAACGAATCCGGGATCTTGTTTTAACCAGTATTTCAGATCGAAATCATTATTGTCTATGTCTACGTTGACGGATGCTCTTTTATAATAAGGCAGAAGAGTTTCCTGTGTAATTGGCCAGCCACTTTCGTTAATCCAGCTCCTTTTTTGAAATGCAATCGGATCAAATAAGGCACACATACCTCCCCAATGAGCAGTGGTGCCTCCAAAATAATGTAACTCGGATGATTTCATCGGGTAATAGGGCTGTCCTGTTGTTTTTCCATTGTACAATTCCTGAATCCTGTCGTCATATTCAAATCCCCCGCCTTCCAGAAGAATCACCTGATAATTGCTGTTCATAAACTCCAATGCTAAACTGATGCCTGCAGCACCGGCACCTATTATGCAAATATCACCTGTAACGACCGTTCCGTTGTCTAGATTTCTGGCATCGGTATGCATTATGTAAACTTACTTTATGACAGAGATAAAAGTGCACATTGACGGGCTTCCGTTTCAGATACTACCCAGCCCTTTACAATTAAGAGCCTACCCGATTTAAAATCCATTTCGACTTTCTTTTCAATTTCCATTGACTGATTTGCTATATCATTCGTGTTCGTTTGAATTGCAGGAATTCCATTTGTTATCGCATTCAGGAGCTTTACTTTGGAATTTTCATCAGGTCTCAGAATTCTGTATGAATTTCCAATGATCCGGAGCGAACCTTCATCCAGTATATTGGACAGGATAAAAGGGTAAAGGAACGGATGTTTCTTCCACTTTGACTCGTTGTCCAGTAGGAAGAGATCGCAGACACCGATTCCTGCAGCGACAACAACTCCCGTAATGATAAAAGTTCGTCTTTTCATACGCTGTTTATAATCAAAAGCCAGTCCGGCCAGATGAGTTCATAAGGCAATTTATTCTACTACGGGAGAAGGGACAACATTCCGGATTTAAGAAGAAATTCTTTAGCGCCTGATATTCCTCTTAAAATCCCAAGGGGATGGAGTAAACGTTTTGTACATATGCAGACCGGAAAGCCCGTCCAAAATAAGTTAAATCTTTCAATATTTACAAATTTCCATTAGAAAGCCGTCATTGATTAACAATAAATTGATGGGACACCAGTTAAATAGCAGCCATATTACCATTATACAAGTGCCGGAAGAAGTTTTTATCTTTGTCAATCCGGTTCGTGGCGGCTGCCCATGAAATGAAGTACCTTAATTCGAGTGAAAAATGAAAGCCTTCGCAATAATTCTCTTTACCGTATGTACAATTTTTTTTCTTTCATTTAGTAAAAAAGCTAATAAATCATATAATGATCTTTATAACAATTCTCTGCTGGAATTCAAGGAACAACAGATCGTTTTAGACTCTTTCATTTTACGCACTAATCTCTCTTCTGAAGAAAACCTGAGATTTCTTCGCAGGCAAATAGAAGCTGCCAGATTAAAACTAAAGAATATCGATTTCTGGTTACGTTATTTTGAACCAAATGCTTACCGTAAAATAAATGGACCGCTCCCGGTAGAGTGGGAGAACGAAGTATTCGAGAAATTTGAACCGCCCTACCGGAGGGAAGGAGCCGGTTTATCATTGGCCGAATTGTCGCTGGATCAAAAGCCTCTGTTAAAAGATTCTCTGATTCAACTGATAAAAAAAAGTGAAGAGGCAATCAAAACATTTGAAGCCGACTCAATAACAAGTCAATTGAATTCATACAGTCATTTTTTTCTGGCAAACAGATTATTCTTATTGAACCTGGCGGCCATTTATACCACAGGATTTGAATGCCCCGATACAAATCATGTTATACCGGAACTACGATCCCTGCTTCAGGGGACAAAAAAAATATATGACAGTTACAATCAAAGCTTCCCAGACAAACCGTTATCCGCCGAATACCTTGAGGAATATAACAAAACGATATCATTTGCGGAAACGCAGCAAACCGGTTTTAGCGGTTTTAGCCGTTTCGACTTTATACGCGATTATGTAAATCCGTTATTTGCAATGAATCAGAAGTTTATCAATGATTACAATGCCCGGTCGATAAATTATAATGATTATACCCTGAACAACAATATTCAATCGATTTTTGATAAATCGCTCTATGCATCCCAGAACACCAAGGGACTTTATTCCATGGTCGAAGACGAAAAAACACTTGGTGAAATCAGGTATATCGGTAAGCTGCTTTTCTATGATCCGATTTTATCGGGGAATAATATGCGAAGTTGCGCGTCCTGTCATAAACCTACCGAATATTTTACCGACACGACCAATGGGCTGGCATTTCAGTTCGATAAAAAACAGCGGCTGCTGAGAAATACACCCACGCTGATCAATTCAGTGTACAATCATTTACTGATGTTGGATGGGAAGCATATTTCCCTCCAGGCCCAGGGAAAGGATGTGATTACCAACCCAAATGAAATGGGCAGTAACGAAAAGGAATTGATAAATAAAGTACTTAGTTGTAAGGTTTATAAAGAAGCTTTTAAATCTTTTCTTAAACTGACCCCGGAAGAAAAAGACATTACAATAAATCATATCGTCTCTGCCATTACATATTATGATGGAAGTTATAGCCGGTTTTATTCACCCTTTGACAATGCAATGAATAATAAAGGATTTGTATCCAATGAGGCAAAGCGCGGCTTTAATTTGTTTATGAGCCGTGCTAAATGTGGTACATGTCATTTCGTTCCCAATTTTAACGGAGTTAAGCCGCCTTATATCGGATCGGAGTTTGAAGTGCTGGGTACTCCCGGGGATACCAGCTTTAAGGACCTGAGTCCCGACGAAGGCAGATATGTGATCAATAAAGCACCGGAAACATTGCATGCTTTTCGCACCGGTTCGATTCGTAATGCCGAGTACACGAAACCTTACATGCATAACGGGGTTTTCAAATCGCTGGAGGAAGTGATTGATTTCTACGATGTGGGGGGCGGACAGGGTAAGAAACTGGTCGTAACCAATCAGACACTTCCGGGTGATTCCCTGCATTTAACCCGGACTGAGAAAAAAGAATTACTGGCTTTTATATATTCTTTGAATGAGGATATTATATTCGAAGAGCCGCCCGCTTCGCTGCCTCCCTCTACTGATAAAGCGCTGAATAACCGGAAGCCGGGTGGAGAGTATTAGATTTTTGGTTTATTTTTAATCATATGATTAAAAAATGCATCGTTTCATAAAACATTTGAACGGTTCTCACAGAAATTTTATTCCCGCTATCATCTTTTTTAGTTCCTGTTTGACAATGGCCCGGAGCGGGGTGGCGCAATCGATTAATCCCTCTCTTTTGGTGAATCAATGGCAGGCTTCCTGGATAACAGTGCCTGGTGAATCTCCTGACGGTTATGGAGTTTATTTATTCAGAAAAAGGATAGATCTAATTAATAAACCGGATTCTTTTGTGATCCATGTATCAGCGGATAACAGGTATAAATTGTTTGTAAATGAAAAACAGGTTTCTCTGGGGCCCGCCAGAGGTGATCTGGATCATTGGAATTTTACTACCCTCGATATTGCACCTTTTCTTCACGAAGGCAAAAATATCCTTGCTGCACAGGTTTGGAATGAAGGAGAGTGGAGGCCTGAAGGACAGATATCACTTCGAACTGCGTTTATATTGCAGGGATCCGGTCCAAACGGGAAAAAAATTATTACAGACAGCAGCTGGAAATGCACCCGTGATGTCGCTTATCGCCCCATACGATTCTACACGCCAACATACTATGTAGCCGGACCCGGCGAACAAATGGATATGAATAAGTACCTGACAGACTGGAGAAAACTTGATTTCCCGGATGAGCATTGGAAAAATGCACAGGTTATCATGCAGGGAATTCCCAAAAACCTGATCGGCGGTTATGGGACTGTCAGCGGCTGGCTCCTGGTTCCTTCTTTCATTCCTCCCATGGAGTTGACAAATCAACGACTTGCAAAACTTGTTATGTCTACAGCGGTTCAAATACCTGCCCGGTTTCCTTTAGTTAAAACTGCATTTGCAATACCTGCTCATACAGAAGCAACCATCATATTGGATCAGGGATTTTTAACCAACGCTTATCCTGAAATTATTTTCAGTGGGGGCAAAGAGGGGTCTGTTACATTAGGTTATGCAGAAGCGTTGTTTATAAAGTACCCTGCGAAAGGCAACCGAAACGAAACGGAAGGGAAAGAATTTATCGGAAGAAAGGACAGTATACTCTCTAATGGGGGCAGGGAGCAGGATTTTACATCACTTACATTCAGAACTTACCGGTACATACAGATAAAAATTGTGACACAATCAGATCCTTTAACCATTGAGGATATTTTTGGAACATTTACGGGTTATCCTTTTCAGCTAAATGCCAGAATGACTACAAGTGATCCGGATCTCAATAAAATATTTGAAATCGGCTGGCGGACAGCCCGCCTCTGTGCAATGGAAACTTATATGGATTGTCCATACTACGAACAGCTGCAATATATCGGGGATGCCAGAATACAGGGATTAATTTCACTTTATAACAGCGGTGATGAAAGGCTGCTCCTGAATGCCATGAATCAGATGGATGATTCACGCAGGCCGGAAGGTGTGACACTCAGTCGTCATCCATCCTATACTCCACAGTATATTCCTACTTTTTCATTCTGGTATATCGGAATGTTGCACGACTATATGATGTATGGGAGGGATAGTAATTTCATAAAGAACAAGCTATCCGGTGAACGACAGATATTGCAATATTTTAGACAATATCAGCAGGAGGATGGTTCATTGAAAGACGTTCCGTACTGGATGTTTACGGACTGGGTTGAGTCAAGGGGCTGGAATTCCGGTGTAGGACCTATTGGACTGGATGGTAATTCGGCATTGCTCGATTTGCAATTACTTTGGGCTTATCAATTAGCGGCTGATCTGGAATCCAAATATGGTTTGGCGGCTTACGTTTCTTTATACAACCAATATGCGGATGAGCTGAAAAAAACCATCCGCGGGAAATATTGGAACAGTGCCAGAAATCTTTTTGCTGACAGGTCAGAGAAAGATTATTATTCACAACATGCCAACACGCTGGCAATTCTTACAGGTATCATAAATGGACAACAGGCAAATGATCTGGGGAAGAGAATACTAACGGATAGTTCACTGGCCCCGGCGTCCATTTACTTCAAGTTTTATTTACATCAGGCGCTTGTAAAAGCAGGACTGGGTAATGATTATCTGAATTGGCTGGATCAGTGGCGGGAAAATATTCATATGGGTATGACGACTTGGGCTGAGATATCCGACATCAACAACGCCCGTTCAGATTGTCATGCCTGGGGTGCCAGTCCGAACATTGAATTTTTCAGAACGGTGATGGGGATAGACAGCGAAGCTCCCGGTTTCGGGAAAGTAAAAATTGAACCCAGACTGGGACGTTTAAAAAATATCAGCGGTGAAATTCCTCATCCGCTCGGTAAAATATTTACGGGTTATCAACTGGAGAATGGCAAATGGAAAGTCCGGATCATATTGCCTGCCCAAACTTCCGGTCATTTGATTTGGAGTAATAAAGATTATCCTTTAAAAGGAGGAAATAATGATTTCATTTTTTGAGATAGTAAAAATTTCATTGTAGACTTATTTACACAGTCAAAACGTTTTAAATATAGTAAATGCATTATAGGCAATTAAAAAAATAAAGGCCTTACGCTTTACGCTTTGAGCTTTGAGCTTGAAAAGTGGCATTATTATTAGAATAGGCTAATCATGGAACTTACTGCCGGCTACCCCTTTTGGCTTATTAAGAATGGTATTCCATTCGAATATCCTAAACTACTGAAGAATATTCATTCGCGTGTTGTCGTAATCGGCGGTGGAATATCAGGTGCACTTACGGCATATTACCTTACCGAACAGGGAGTCGACTGTATCCTGGTAGATGGACGATCGATTGGACAGGGTAGCACTTGCGCAAGTACATCTCTCCTTCAGTATGAACTGGACACGCCGCTGCATATGCTGATCAAACAGATTGGTGAGGTCAATGCGATCAGATCGTACCAGTTATGTGGAGAATCAATCGATACCCTGATCGGGATCATGGATCATATAGGATTTGACGCATATGATTCGCGCAAAAGCCTTTTTTTTACTTCGCATAAATCGCAGCTTTCATTTATTGAAAAAGAGTTAACCGCCCGTCGGCAGGCAGGATTTGATGTATCATTCTTAACTAAAAATGAGATTTATGAGAATTATTGTATGAATGCCGAATATGCAATCCTTTCTGAAAAGGGGGCTACCATTGATGCCTATGCATTGACACATGCTTTACTAAAACATAGTATGGGTAAGGGATTGCAGGTTTTTGACAGAACGGGGATAAAGGATATCAAATACAATGCGAATAATGTTGAATTGAAAACAGCAGATGGCGTTTTCATAAGCGCGGAGAAGATTGTCAATGCCAGCGGATTCGAAGTAATAAATTTTATTTCCAGGGATATCGTTGATCTGTATTGTACTTATGCTGTCGTTTCGGAAAATGAGCAGGAAAAAGAAGCTATATGGAAAGACCGTATCATGATCTGGAATACGGATAATCCTTATCTCTATTTGAGGTTAACCCAGGACAATCGAATAATCATGGGGGGAAGAGATGTGCGGTTTAGCCACAAGGCTTCCAGGGGGCTGTATGATAAAAAGGCTGCACAGCTGTGTTCCGATTTTGAAAAACTTTTCCCTGGAAAAAAGTTTAAGGCTGAATTCGCATGGAGTGGCACGTTCGGTAAAACAAAAGACTCACTCCCATATATCGGCGAATTTGCAAAAACACCGAATACTTATTATGCCCTGGGCTTTGGAGGGAATGGTATCACTTTTAGTGTGATTGCGGCTCAAATCATAAAGGATCACATGCTTGGTAAAAGGAATGAGGATGCAGAAATATTTTCTTTCGACCGGAAATCCGGATAAAATTCTTTAACAACGGATGCATCAGGGTACGTACATATCCAGTTGGAGACGCGTTTCTTCGAGGTCCAATTCTCTTTCAATTTTACGGATAATCTCTTCACTGGCTTCACCGGACTGGTGAAGTTCTTGTAATGATTTTCTTTCCACGCCAATCAGCTCAATTTGCAATTTTGAATATTCATTAAAAATGTTGGCGACATTGGGCGGCGCCTCTCCTCCAAAATAATCAGCCGGTAAATCAGTTTTCTGTAGACGGTTATATTTTACTTCGTATTTGTTCTTGATGTTGTTTAACATTTCCCCGCTAATCAGAGAGAGATTCTGTTCTATGTGCTGGATCGTGTTGTTGACGACCTTTGTTCTGACTTCATACTCTTCTGCAGCAATTGAGTACGGTTCGATTTTCAGTTTTTTAATTACCCAGGGAAGTGAGAATCCCAATAATAACAGGGTGGTCAGTATCACAAAAAATGTGATATAAATGATCAGGTTACGATGAGGAAAGGCGCTGCCATCAGGCATCAGCAACGGAATGGACAAAGCTGCAGCCAGTGATACCACGCCGCGCATACCCGACCATCCAAAAACAACCAGGTTACGCGGATTAAAACGTCTTTTCCTGTTTATTCTCTCCGACATCGCAGGGATCAGACTTCCCGGAATAACCCAGATAAATCGTACCGCTATCACAACAGCACTGATTGCCAGGCCATACCGTGCAAGTTCAGAGCCGGAATAATCTTTAATCCCATCCATTACGCTGCGTAATTGCAAACCAATCAAAATAAAAATCAAACCGTTTAAAATAAACAGGATCGATTCCCATACCGAATAGACCATGATCCGGCTTTGATTCGTAAATATTTCATTCGAGCGAAACGATAAATAAAGACCGGTAGTAACAACAGAGAGTACGCCGGAGACGTGGAAATATTCAGCGATCAGGTATGATGCAAAGGGCGTCAGGCAGGTCAGCGTAACTTCGATAACCGGTTCGCAAATGAAATTTTTGTGTACGAGATACATCAGAAAGCCAATGATCAAACCAATGGAAACGCCTGCCAGCACCACCCATATAAAATTCAATCCCGCCTGCCAGAAAATAAAGTTGCCAGCCATGACTGCCGCTAATGCATACTTGTAAGCGATCAGTCCGCTGGCATCATTTACCAGGCTTTCTCCTTCTATGATCGTGATAAGCCTTGGATCAAGTCCAAGGCCCCTGGTAACAGATGTTGCAGCTACGGCATCGGAAGGAGATACGATAGCGCCTGTTAAAAAACATAGCGGCCAGCTGATATCCGGAATGATAAAATGGGCCACGAAGGCAACAATGGTTGTTGTAAGTAATACCAAACCTACTGCAGCCAGGGAAATGGCTCTCCGGTAAGTTTTAAACTCATGCCAGCTGGTATTCCACGCTGCACCATACAACAGGGGTGGCAGAAAAACGATAAATACAACATACGGCTGCAAAGCGATGGTCGGAAGACCCGGGATCAGGCTGATCAGCAACCCTGAAAGTACCAGAGCTACAGGGAAGGGAAATTTGAAGCGGTTTGACAACACCGCCAGGAACGCTACGCCAAATAATAATAATACGATAAGCGCGATATTTTCCATCCGGAAACAAATTACTATAAAAATGCGAACCAATATTGACAAGACAATACATCATCGGTAACGGGCACATGTCATTATACGGTTAAATTAGTGGGGATGTAATATTGATTGCGTTGTTGAAATAACTTTAAACGGGATCTCTAAAAATTTTGATATGAAAAGACTTCAATATGTTATCTGGGTCATCACTTTTTTCCTTTTCTCCTGTTCGCATCCTTCTGATGATGCCGGTAAATCGACTGTCTCAGATTCAACAAACGTAGCTAAGGACCCGCTTCCATCCTGGAATGATCCTTTGAAAAGAGATATTATTACTTATGTAACCAGTGTGATCAAAGAAGGAAGTCCGGATTTTATTCCTTTGAAAGACCGGATTGCAACCATCGACAATGACGGAACACTCTGGGCAGAAATGCCCCTTGTGCAGGAATTATTTGCCTATTACAGGGTAAAAAAACTGGTAACAGCAAATCCTGCCCTGGCAAAAAAACAACCGTTCATGGCGGTGGTAACAAAAGACAAATCTTATTTTGAAAAAGGCGGGGAAAGGGCGCTGATCCAATTGATCGCGGCAACACATACCGGAATGACTGAAGATCAGTTCGAAGCTGACGCCAAAGATTTTTTTGCTTCGGCAACTTATCCTGGCAGAAACGTACCTATCCGGAAAATCGTTTATCAGCCACAACTGGAACTGCTGAATTATTTGAGGGCAAATGGCTTCATGACATATATCGTAACCGGTGGCACCATTGAACTCGTTCGTACGATTTCGGATGCCTATTATGGTGTTCCAAAAAATCAGGTTGTCGGTACAACGTTTAAATATGCATTTGTAGACAGTAATCGCTCGATAATGCGCGAGCCGGCCATAGACCTGCTTTGTGATAAGGCAGGCAAACCCGTAGGTATTCAATCACATATCGGACAAAGGCCTGTATTTTCCATGGGTAACGAGCGTTCGGGTGGTGATATTGAAATGTGTAAATTCTGTCAGAGCAGTCATTATCCAAGTTTCCAGATGATTGTAAATCACGATGATTCAATCAGGGAATATTACTACCAGGAAAAAGACTCTGCATCACTGAAAGCCGCTGCCCAAAATAAATGGCATGTGGTCAGCATGAAGAATGACTGGAAAACGATATTTCCTCAATAGTCTAAGTTAATTTTAACCGGAAACATCACATTGTTATCAACGTTTTTGCAGCGTATCATCACTACTCATTTGGGAGCACGTGTATAAAACCCAATGCCCCGGAGGGACAACGATCTACCTGCTCCTGGATTCGATCTGCAGGTGCGGCATTAGGATCTATCCATTTCTTTTCAGATGGCTTGAAAACCTGGGGCAATTGTTTCCAGCATCTGGTAGAATGCTGGCAAAACTCAGGTTTCCATAAAACAGTAATTTCTTCATTGCCGTATTTGATAGTTTTTGCTTCGCCTGTTTTGAATATAAATGTCCTGATCTTAATATTGCCTTCCAGGATTTTGGAAACAGGACAATGACTGGCAATTTCCTGCAGTTTTATTTTCTGTTCATCAGGTACATTCTCACCCAAAATCAAATCACGGTCGATAATTGTCGTATTGATATCATTTACTGTTTCCTGATACATGTTTACGTTCACTGTAAGTGTGGGTATATTCCAGTTTTTACGATCAATATACATTCGTAAAGTGACCAGCACACAGGAGGCTACAGAAGACAATAACAAAGTAAAAGGATCCGGTCCAAGGTCCTTGCCGCCACTGGACAATGGTTCATCTGCGATGAATTTTCCGTTTCTCCATGTTATGCTGCATTGATATCTTTCGGTTCCTATAACAGCATGTACCGGTTTATCCAACTTGTATTTCATGATTCTTTTTTTTTACAATTTAAAAAAATGGGGTGAAATGACCCCGGGGTGAATGTAAGCGGGTCAATAATTATTCAGGATTCAAATCAGACAGGAGGTATCGCCTTTTAATTATCTTCATGACATAATAACGGTTGCCCATGACATTTAAACCCCGGATGAGTTTTGGTCAGATTATCAATATGAATGTCGGGTTTTTCGGAATCCAGTACAGTTTTGGCCTTCAGCAAAGCGCCGTCAATCCAATTTATGACTTCTTAGGTGCCACGCCCGACCAGCTTCCCTTATTGAATCTTGCCGGTCCGGTCACCGGACTATTGATTCAGCCGTTAATCGGAACCATGAGTGATAAGACCTGGCATCCGCGCTTTGGACGGCGTAAACCATATTTTTTTGTTGGTGCCTTTTTCTGCAGTCTTTGTTTGTTTCTCTATCCCTTTAGCAGCACACTCTGGATGGCGGTGGGCCTTTTATGGATCCTCGACGCGGCGAATAATACAGCGATGGAGCCGTACCGGGCATTGATAGCAGATAAATTACCCGCCAGCCAGCAGCCGACCGGGTTTTTGACACAGAGTTTCTTTACCGGGCTGGGAATTACACTGGCCAATGTCTCCCTTTTCATATTTCAAAAACATATACACGGAGAACACGGTCGAATTCCCTATTGGGTTTTTGCATCTTTTTTTCTTGGCTCAGTGTGTTCTGTTAGTTCGGTCGGATGGTCCATTTATAAAACACCGGAAATTCCACCGACCCCTGAAGAACTAACAAAATTAAGAGCTGCAAAAAGCGGTTTTACGGAACCCTTCCGTGAAATTTTTCATGCGCTGAAATACATGCCCGCTGTGATGTGGAAACTGGCCCTTGTTTATTTGTTTCAGTGGTATGCGCTTTTTTGTTACTGGCAGAATGCTTCAAAAAGCATTGCTCAATCCGTTTGGAAAACAAATCCTCATCAAAACAGGAATTTATATGAAGAAGCCGTGGGCTGGACGGGTCTCGTAAACGGATGGTATAATGTCGTTACCTTTTTATCCGCCTTCGCACTCGTTGGACTCGCGCGGAAATACAGCCCGAAAATGGTCCATTTTGTTTGTTTGCTGATGGCAGGCACGGGCCTGGTTATTTTCCCGCATATCGAAAACAAATACCTGTTATTCGCGCCAATGACAGGATTCGGTATCGCATGGGCCAGCATGATGGGGGTGCCTTATCTGATGGTAGTGGGTCATATCCCAAAGGAAAGATATGGCGTATATATGGGTATTATCAATATGATGATTGTAATTCCCATGATCTTACAAAATCTCACATTTGGATTTGTATTAAAAAATATACTGAATAATGACCCGGGCAGGGCCATTTCTTTTGCCGGTGTGTTTTTATTTATAGCCGCTTCTGTAACCCTGCTGATAAAATCTGTAAAGGCAGATCCTGAAATGGAAATTCCTTTGCCTGTGGGTCACTAACGGTACAAATGATTGAAAAAAATATCGCATGTACAATTACGCTCTTTATCAGTATATCAACGGCCTTTTGAAAACTGAAACTGATTTTGCGGGAGCAGATAATTTATTTTACGCCAGGTTTCTGGCAAACGCTTCGAATATTCTTTCCCTATACAATTCTTTGTATCAAAATCATCCGAAGGGTCAGGAGGTTTTTAACAGGTTGGTCCATACTATTGTTAAAGCATATAAAGGCAGGCGCTCGGTATTAAAGGAAAGAGACGATCATAAATCGGCAGAAGACCATTGGTTCCTGTCAAACCATCTGGCGGGTATGAGTTTATATGTTGACAGATTTTGTGGAGACATAGCAAACCTTACAACCAAACTGGATTACTTAAAAAAGCTGGGCATCAATTTTCTTCATTTGATGCCCATATTTGAAAGCCCTAAAGATGAAAGCGATGGAGGATATGCCGTAAGCAATTTCAGGAAAATAGATGACCGGTTCGGAACACTATACGATTTACACCTCTTACAGGAATTAATGCGTCGGAATAATATGTACCTGATGATGGATATCGTACTCAATCATACGTCCGCGAAACATGATTGGGCAAGAAAAGCCAGGGAAGGCAATAAGGATTACCAGGACTATTTTTATTTTTTTGACAACAGAATATTACCGGATGAATATGACCGGTCAATGCCTGAAATATTTCCTGAATCAGCGCCCGGGAACTTTACATTTGTTCCGGAATGCGATAAATGGGTGATGACTGTATTTCATAACTATCAGTGGGATCTGAATTACACCAATCCCATGGTGTTTGTGGAAATGATGGACAATATATTTTTTTATGCAAACCTGGGTATAGATCTGCTACGCATAGACGCACCGGCCTTTATCTGGAAACAGCCTGGAACATCATGCCAGAATTTGCCCCAGGCTCATACACTTCTACAGTTAATCAAACAATGTGTTCAGGTTGCAACACCCGGCATGGCTCTCCTGGGTGAAGCCATTGTCGCCCCCAGGGAAATCATGAAATATTTCGGTACGGGAAGATACACGGCAGAGGAATGTGATTTTGCTTATCATGCGACACAAATGGCCCTGCAATGGGATGCGCTGGCCACGGGAGACATACGCGTTATGATGGCCGCCCAGCGTGAAATATTGGGAAAACCTTTCGGAACATCCTGGATTACCTACACCAGAAGTCACGATGATATTGGTCTGGGTTATGAGGATTATATGATCGAAGAACCGGGGTGGAATGCATTTGGTCACAGGAATTTTTTGAAAGACTATTATGCCGGAATCTTTCCCGGCTCACCTGCAACAGGCGCTTTATTTTCCTCCAATCCAAAAACGGGTGATGCCCGCATCAGCGGAACACTCGCATCATTGTGCGGACTTGAATCGGCATTGAATAACGATGACCAAAATGCGGTTTCGCGGTCAATCGATAAAATACTAATGATGCAGGCGCTGAGTTTTTTTATTGGGGGAATGCCCATGCTGTTTTATGGCGACGAACTGGGTTATACAAATGATTATTCCTATTTGAAAGACCCGGGAAAAAGTTACGATAATCGTTGGATGCACCGTCCCGTTATCGACTGGGACAGAATAAAACAAATAGAGATCAGGGGAACAACAGAACAGAGAATTTTTTCCGGAACTCAGAAATTATTACAAATACGCAGGAAATTGCCGGCACTGGCTGATCTGGGTAACCTGGTCTGGCTGACTCCTCAGAGTAACCACGTGGCCTCTTTTATGAGAATAACGGAGGAGCAAAAATTATACGGTTTATTTAATTTTTCAAAAGAAAGGATTTTTATAAGCTGGTATGTATTTAAAGAGCATGGTATTCCACCCAAACAATTATTTGATCATTGGAATCAGGTTCGTTATGAAGTGGGAACGGATCAGGAATATCTCCCGCTTGATCCATATTCATTTTGTCTGATGGAAGCGGAATAGTTTAATTTTCTTGTTTCAAATCCGCTTAACAGTACCCTTTATTTTCCTGTAATGGGAGCGATTTTTTTTCAGCTTGTTTTTTAAAAGAAACAGGTGGCGAACGAAACGACAAAAAATGAATTTCGGAAAATATATACCAGTTATTTTGGTGCTGTTTGTCTTCGAACCAAACCTGTTTGCGCAGATTGACTGGACCTTACTAAAAGTGAAGGATGGAATCAAAATAAGCAGCCGGCATTCTCTGACGTCGTCATTCGACGACATACGGGTTGAACTTGACCTTGCCGGGAACCTGGATCAAATCGAATCGATCCTTACAGATGTGACTAAATATAAAGAATGGAGTTATGCTACAAAGATTTCCAGACTGGTAAAACCTCTCAGTCCCGGAAAATTTATTTATTACACAGAGATAGAAGTTCCATGGCCTGCAACAAACCGGTACTTTTACGCAAACTTTGAATTACAGAAAAATTTGAAGGAAAGGTCCATGCATGTCGTCGCGATTAATATTCTCAACTATGAACCAATTCCCAAAGACCTGGTGCAGGTCCCTCTTACCAGGGGAAACTGGAATATTACAACTATTTCGAATAAATCTATTCACATTGATTATACATTGGAAATGAATCCGGGTGGTTCTCTGCCCGTTTGGGTACTGAATCTGTTTTCTACAAAAGGTCCGATGGAATCCTTTGAAAATATAAAGAAAAAAATGGCTGCTTTAAATCCATAGTTTCAGCAATTTTTTATGATGCTAAATAATTTGCGGACATTATTTTTAACGCTGGTTTTATTATCTGCTCAGTTAATGGGATTTACCCAGTCATTGACCAAATTACGCGTTTTGGTACTCACGGATATTGAAGCGGATCCGGATGATACGGAGTCCCTGATCCGCTTCCTTACATATTGCAATCAATGGGATGTGGAGGGATTGGTCGCGACCACCTCTATCCATCAGAAATCAAGAGTGGCTCCTGAAAGTATCGTCAAAGTATTGCAGGCATACAAACTTGTTCAGCCCAATTTATTAAAACACGAGAAAGGTTATCCGGACTACGATTTTTTACTCGGTAAAGTAAAAAAAGGCTTACCGGAATACGGAATGCAGGCGGTGGGAAAAGGACACGACTCAGAAGGATCAGAATGGATTATAAAAGTCCTGGAAAAAGATGATCAGCGTCCCGTGTGGATAACCGTTTGGGGAGGTGTCAACACGCTGGCGCAGGCCATTTGGAAAATAAAAAACACAAAAACTGAACAGGAAGCCGAAAGGCTCTATAAAAAGATCAGAATTTATACGATTTCAGACCAGGACGATGCAGGACCCTGGATACGCAAAACTTTCCCTGACATATTTTACATATGCAGTCCGGGTTATTCTTATGGGAGGGCAACTTGGCTGGGAATGTCTTTTGGATTTCCGGGTTCAAACACAACAGTTGTGAGCAATGAATGGCTCGCGAAAAATATTCAACAGGGTCATGGGCCCCTCGGTGCGGCGTATCCGGATGTTGCCTATGGAATGGAGGGAGATACACCTGCATTTCTTTCTTTGATCTCCAACGGCCTGAACGACCCTGAACATCCCGATTACGGTGGATGGGGAGGAAGATATGAGTTTTATTTGCCGGTCCTGGATACTTCCGCCTCCATATTCCCGAAAAGACCCAACTGGCCGGTGGATTCAGCAGAATCAAGGCCTCTGTGGACAAACGCTGAAGATTCCGTCATTTCAACGGTGGATAAAAAAGGGTATAAGAGTATTCAGGCAACCATCTGGCGATGGAGGGAAGAGTATCAAAACGATTTTGCTGCAAGAATTGAATGGACTACAAAAGAATATAACCAGGCCAATCATCCTCCTCTTCCCATGCTTGCCTATGGGGATCACATGATTGTAAAGTCTGGCGAACTATTTCATTTAAGCGCAAATGGCACCACAGATCCCGATGGAGATTCCATGACTTATTGGTGGTTTCAATATCCGGAAGCGGGCACTTTTAAGGGATACGTCAATTTCTCTCCCTACGCAAAGAATTTATATGATCTTCCGGTTACGGCGCCTATTGTTGATCATGAGGTCACAATTCATTTCATTTTAAAAGTAACCGACAAGGGTGCACCGCCTTTGACCAGATACAAACGCGTGATTGTAACCGTACAACCGAAATAATTATCACCGATTTATTTCAATCAGCAATACCCAGGCATCCAGCGAAGCTTTTATGAAAGAAAATACCATGGCAGCCAAAAGCCAGTACAGTCCGTTTAGGTCACCGGCCATAAGCGAAATGCCGCTGATGATATAGGGCAGGATGGCGATCTGATTCATGATGATATTTAAAGTATACAGGCTTTTGTATTTTTTTTGTTTGTTACGGTGTATACGGAAATCCGTCAAAACGACTCCCCCCCAAACAACCAGTCCGATAACCAATACCTCCGTTCCTGCCACCTTAATGGATTCATAAGGTGCGAGGAGAAGGATGGTCACGATCAGAATTGTCAGAAGCAGGACCATCGAAATAGAAGCTCTGCCCGGTAATGTGGGTGTCGTTAAAATCATGTTGAGGTTGATGGAAACACCAACAAATATTAACCCGACTAATGCTGCCGACGCACCTGCTGTCGCAACGAAGAAGTCATGCCATTCATTCATGTGGCTGATCAGATTTTGAGAATTGAAATTACTAAATGCTGTCAAAAATTCAAGGGCGCATAATTATTCTGTTTTAATTTTAAACCGAACAATAAATGGTAACTTAATGATCCAATGAAAAAATATTCAATGATAAAACGATCTGCTTCCTATACGTGGCTGATTTGTATCGCCTCCTTCGTTCAGGCCCAAAAATTATTGTACACCGCCCCGCTGGGTGTTCAGGCATATACATTCCGTAAGAGTTTTCCTGTAAATGTAGCCGCTGCGCTGGATACAATCCGATTCATGGGATTTACTGAAATAGAAGGCGGGGGTGGCCCGATACCTCCGGGAGAATTCAAAAAATTATGTGATGCAAGAGGTATTAGTATACCCTCGATAGGGGTCAGTTATGAATTCCTGAATAAATATCCGGACTCGCTGGCTTTTATGGCTAAACAGCTGGGATCTGCCTATGTAATGTGTGCCTGGATACCTCACAAAAATGGCGTGCTTACCTATGAGGATGCAGCGAAGGCCGTAAACGATTTTAACAGGATCGGTGAATACCTGAATAAACAGGGAATCATATTTTGTTATCATGCGCATGGATATGAATTTCAGCCTTATGAAAATGGAACGTTACTGGATTATATAATAAAGAATACTAACCCAAAATATGTTTCCTTTGAAATGGATATTTTCTGGATACAGTTTGGAGGTGGCGATCCGGTTGCATTACTAAAAAAATATGGTGATCGCTGGAAGCTGATGCATTTAAAAGATATGAAGAAGGATGCGAAAAAGGATCTCACCGGACTGACCGGCCCGGAAAATGATGTGCCGCTCGGCACGGGTCAAATCGACATCCCGGCCATTCTGAAAGAAGCTAATAAGATCGGAATAAAACATTTCTTTATTGAAGATGAGAGCAACCATGTGAACACACAGGTTCCACAGAGTATTACATACCTGAAATCCCTGACCTATTAAAATGAGAATGACGTTTGACAGTTCAGCCGAAAAGTATTACGCTTTACGCGTTGCTCGTTAAGCCAATGCGTTACGCGTTGTACGTAAAGCCAATGCGTTACGCGTTGCACGTTAAGCAAATGCGTTATGCGTTGCACGTTAAGCAAATGCATTACGCGTTACGCGTTAAGCAAATGCGTTACGCGTTGTACGTTAAGCCAAATGCGTTACGCGTTACGCGTTAAGCCAAATGCGTTACGCGTTGCACGTTAAGCCAAATGCGTTATGCGTTACGCGTTAAGCCAAATGCGTTACGCGTTGCACGTTAAGCCAAATGCATTACGCGTTGCACGTTAAGCCAAGTGCGTTACGCGTTACGCGTTAAGCAAATGCATTACGCGTTTCGCGTTAAGCCAAATGCGTTACGCGTTACGCGTTAAGCGTTTGGCTTAAAACGTGTCTGTAAAACCCTTCAATAATATATGTTCCGACAGTAGCACCGCCATCTTGTTTCCCGATCGAATCATCCTGGTAATAAGCGGCCCGACCATGTTGCGCTTTCATTTTTGTTGATGCCTCCAGGCCTTTTAAAGACGCATCTCTGGCTGCTGAAATACCCTCAGTCAACGATTCATTCACCGACGAGCGCAGGGCTTCTGCCGCCGGAAATAAAGTATCGATGATGGTTTTATTTCCCGGTGCAGATTTTCCTCTCTCCATTATGGATCTGACAAAGGCCTCAAAAAAAACAGCTAAACCCTCCGGACCGATTTCTTCGTAGGCGTCGATGGATTTCCCTCCTTTCATAAATCCTGTAGCTACAAGCGTTCCCATTGTAGACGGCGAAGTTTTGGCAATGATCATTCCCAAGCGCGTAAGCAGTTTTCCCGGAATCTTTTCTTCCGACTTATCCGCTTCTTCACTGGCGGCCGCAAAGGCTTTGGTCATTGTAAAGCCCAGGTCGCCATCGCCCATCACACTGTCCAGTTCCATCAGTTTCTCCTGGTTGGAATCTATAATATTTTTAATCTGAAGGATGATCGATTGAATATCTTTTATCCTTAGTGTTTCCATCGGAATGATTATTAGAGTTGAAACTGTGTAAAAAAAGGAGAATGGGCAGGTTTGGACAAAAGCCTTTTTAATTCTTTATCCAGTTTTAGTAGGGAGATGGAAGCACCCGCCATTTCCATACTGGTAGCGAATTCTCCCACATACGTGTTAAAAACAGAAATACCTTTTGCATTTAATATCTCATGCAGTTTCCTGGCCATAATATACAGTTCCTCTTTTGGAGTTGCGCCGAGTCCGTTTAATAAAACGGATACCTCGTCTCCTTTTTCGTAAGGCAGGTCGGCAATAATTTTATCTGCCATCTGTTGTACGATTTCATCTGCCTTCTGAAGATTGCCCCGGCGAATGCCAGGTTCGCCATGAATGCCCATACCGATTTCCATTTCATTATCTCCTATGGTAAATGAAGCCTTACCGGCTTCCGGTACGATGCAGGCTGTTAAAGCGACACCCATCGTACGTACATTCGCACAGGTTTTTTCAGCAATTCTTTTTACATCATCCAGTGATGCCAGTTCACCCGCCAATGCACCGGCTATTTTAAATGCATAAAAAATACCGGCAACACCTCTTCGTTTTCCCTCTTCTCCCTTCGGAGCAGAAGCCACGTCTTCACCCGCAATCACCTGCTGAACTTTTATCCCTTCCATATCCGCCATTTCTGCTGCCATGTCAAAATTCATAATATCCCCGCCATAATTTCCATAGATATACAGCACACCCGCTCCCTGATCAATCGTTTTGGTTACTTCCAGCATTTGATCTGAACTGGGTGACTGGAAAACACCACCCACCGCACATCCGTCCAGCATGCCTTCACCCACATAACCCAAAAACAGAGGCAGATGGCCGGATCCTCCACCGGTGGCTAGACCGACTTTATTTTTTTTCTCTCTGTTTGTTTTTACAATACAACGCAGTTGACCATTAACGGTAGTTAGCTGATCCGGATGCGCAATTAGTATGCCTTGCAGCATCTCATCTACAAAATGCACCGGATCATTCATTATTTTTTTCATCTTGATTCAATTTGTTTTTTATGAATGGAAAAAGACTTCAATATTGTTTCGCAATAATGATCAGGGAAAGTCCCAGTAAATAAAGTATAAACATAATGACCAGCCATTTATTGACCGATGAGGGTGCAAGTTTAAATTCTTTCCATACCAGTACGCCCCATAGAACGGCGACCATCGTGGCACCCTGCCCCAGGCCATAGGAGATGGCAGTTCCGGCTTTCTCGGCAGCTAAAGTCATCAGTGAAAATCCCATACACCAGATCAGTCCGCCCAGAATCCCGACCAGGTGATCCTTTCGTGTTCCATTCCTGAAATAATCTTTTCCTGAAATAACAGGTCCTGTTAAAGGTTTACGCATCAGGTAATAATTCCAAAGAAATGAAGATGCCAGTAACCCGATTGAAAAGAAAACAATCGCCGTATAGGGAGTCAGTTTCCCGGCTTCAGGAACAACGAGGGTGGATGAAATTGAATTGACCAGCAGGGGATAAAAAAAACCCATAAATATGCCGGTGAGTACAGACAAAACGATGCCTTTCGTGATGGATTTCTTCCCTTGTGACGGGATTTTACTGTACGCCATCCCGTCCAGGATGATAGCCAGAACGATACAGGCCAGACCCGTAAAAAGTATCCAGGGATTTCCAAGCGGTTTACTGATGTATCCGGAAATCACACCCAGAACCAATGCCAGGCCCACGCCAATGGGAAAGGCGATGGCCATTCCTGCAATGTCAATAACGGTAACCAATAAAACATTTGACAGGTTAAAAATGGTTCCTGCCAGCAGCGCATAACCCAGGTTTTTTGATTCAGCCTGTGAAAGATCTTCCAGAAATGGACGCCCCCCGGTACCATGACTTCCCAGGGTAAACGCCAGAAGTAGTGAAAAAATCAAAACACCCAGAGAATAATCCCAATAATAAAGCTGAAAAAACCAGTTCTTGCCGGTAAGCTTCATGGTATTGGCCCAGGAGCCCCAGCAGACCATGGTTATAAGACACAGAATGACCGCCGCGGGGTAAGACTCAATAATTACCATATGACTGAAGCATTCGTTTTATTAAAACTAGTTTATAAAGCGGAGCGCATGCTTGCCCAATGAAATAAAATTTCACATGAAGTAGTAATGATGTAGTAAAAGAATATGCATGATAATTATCAGCAGCCGGAATAATGGTCCGGCATAAATCCTGACCGTGGGCTTTTACGTACATATTCCAAAATATGTGGTTTAAATTCTTACCTGGCATCTCATTCGTTTGCCTGATGATGGCCTGCAACCATGAGAATGGTCAAATTGTAAGTCAGACCTATATTGATAGCGTCATGAATCACTATCATGAACCAACATTTGCACGGTCAAATGATTCCTCGATGCAATTCTGGAGAAACCGGATTGATCCACGACTTCCCGGACTTGTTAATGAAACAAAATATGCGGGCACTCTTTCTCTGCGTTTCCATCTATTCGGGGACATTCAGGACATTAAAAAAGCCGACAGCATTATCCGTAAGCTGGATTCCAATTTCAATCACAAAGAAGCCCAGGCAGATCTCACCCTGGTAAGTTATTCAATATTACAACACCGTTTTAAAGAAGCAGATGATTGGCTGGAAAAGGCTAAACATAGCGGACTTAAAAAATATGATCAGCTTAGTTCTTCTTTTGATGTTGATTTCGAACTGGGCAGAGATTTCCAAGCGGCTAATGAATTAAAAGAGCTAAAGTCGTCCCGGGACTATGGTTATTTTTTTCGCCGCTCAAAAATGGATCACCTGAATGGATTGTTGGACAGTTCTATCTATGCCATGATGCAGGCGGCGAAGCAGGAGGAAAACAGTCCTTATTTATCACAGGTGGCATTATCCAATGCTGCAGATTTATATATTCACGCAGGTGACTTAAAACAGGCGGCAGGTCTTTATCAGAAATGTCTGGCCATCAATGGCGCAGATTTTCATAGCCTTATGGGATTGGGCTGGATTGCACTGGTTCATGATAAAAACGATTCACTGGCAGAAAGAATATTTGCATTTGTAAGAACAAAAAATAAACTGCCGGACCCGGTATTTAAACTTGCACAAACAGCTCAGATGAACGGCGATAGTCTGCAGGAATCCAGATGGGCCCGTGTGTTTGAATCAGAAGCCACCCAACCCGTTTACGGGAATATGTATAATAAGTATATGATCGAACTATATACAGGCATTTTAAAAGATCCTTCCAGGGCAGAACAAATATCAAAAGGAGAGTTGGATAACCGGGCAACTGCTCAAACGTATGCCTGGTATGCCTGGAGTTTGTTTTCTAATAACAAAAAGCAGGAAGCTTTTGAGCAGTTTGAAAAAAATGTATCGGGCCGTCCGCTCGAAGGATTGGAATTATACTGGATGGGTAAATTAATGCAGGGTTTGAATAAAGGCTACAATGCCCAGGCTTTTTACAAGGCGGCCTACATGAATAAATATGATCTCAGTCCGTCCATTCTCCGGGACCTTGAGAAACAATTAGAGTAAGATCCGCTGGACTGTCCAAATGGCCGAGATCACGGCAATAACAGCCGAAACGGGAATAACAATCCGTTTTCTGTAATATGGCTTGTTTCCAAACCATTTCCCCAACAAAAAATATGCTGACAATATAATAGTTAACTGTCCCAATTCTACACCTAAATTAAACATGACCAGGGATAATAAGTAAGAATTCTGCGGTAATCCAAGTTTTCCCAACGCGCCGGCAAATCCCATTCCATGAACCAGTCCAAATAAAAATACGATACCGATGCGCGAGACCTTTAACCGCGGCGAAAAAATATTTTCAAGAGAAACATAGAGTATAGATAAGGCAATCACAGGTTCCACGATATTTGCCGGCGGACTGATAATATGATACATAGCTAAGCCGAGTGTAATGGAATGCGCAATCGTAAACGCCGTTGCCTGCCATAATAAAGGCTTTAGTTTTGGACTGAGCATAAAAAGGCTCAGTACAAATAAAATATGATCAAGGCCCATGGGCAGGATATGGTTATAACCTAGTTTCAGATATACCCAGGCGGCATCCGTACCGGATAATTTATCGAGCTCCTGAACAATAACATGCGCAAAAAATATTCGTGACATGTGAAAGAAGTAAAAAATGAAAAAGTAAAAGGTCAGAATATGGCATCCTGACCTTTTTATCTTCGAATTATTATCGCCCGGCTTTACACTTTACGCTTACCACGGACTTGCCTCATAAGGAAACGATGTCAAAAAGGTCTTGTCATTTCCATTCACATGATCACTCGTAAGCCCCGGATTAGCAGAGCCATCAGGCCCGCCAAAAAGCAGCGTTAACTCAACATCGATCACATCGTCGCTTAAAGTTCTTCCGGTTAAAACCTGTGTGCCATTATAAAAACTGGTTACTCCTGTTGTAGATGCGTTCAGGACATCTGTTGACAACACACTGATAAACTGATCAGCTGTCAAACCCAACAGATTGGTAGTATATCCCGGATTCAGAGACATGAGTGAAGTTTTCATGTCGTTGGTGAAAATTGACGGCATCTGGCTCGGACTAGTCGTGTTAAAACTGTCTTTTCCACTGGCCGGGATGAATACAGTATTAATCGCGGGCCTTCCAACCTGGTCGGCCTGATCATAATAAATAGTCGGAGTGGGAGAGGGATTATGATTGTTGTTTTTCGAACAACCAATTACACCCAATGTCAACAGAACAGAGACTGCAATAAATTTTACTGTATAATGCTTTTCCATATTATTAATTTCTTATTTTGATGAATGAGTAAGTGAACCCGATGTCAGTCAGGATTCTTTCTTTTTTGTAGTTAACCAAACATTTATCTTTCCTGTACTGTTGAGCAGTTTTTTGGGCACTTCCACTACAACGCTCATCACATTGGTACCGGCAAAGGCGTCTTTCCCGGGATTGTTAAAGCCAGTTGCCTTTCCTGCGATAATTGCATGGTATTGATCAAGGTCAAAAAAGAACGGATCATCTCTCGGTCCGGCGAAAACCATAATTCCCGAACCCGTTGTGTACGTAACTGGTGAGCCGGCACCGTAAGCTGTTACCGCAACGGATCCGATGATATCTCCTTCGAGTTTACTTCTGATACCCGTTGTTGATGGCTTTACCGGGCCATAAAAATTCATTTTGCCATCGGCATAAATTGCCTGTATCACCAGATCTTCTACATTGTCTCCATTATTGTCAATATTAAACTGGATTAATGTATTTGGGTCGAATGCCGCTGCCGCAGTTGCGGAGGGCGCCAGCAGACCCTGCGTGTTGGCAACAAAAACCAGGTTGTTGGTATCCGAGCCGTTAAACACATAAAGATCAGTAATGTCAGTTGTCTGGTTTTTCACTGCCGGCGCATCGATATGATCGGAGGCCAGCAAAAAACCACCTATCGAAGTAGCAACTGCTACCAGGACGATCAGTGCAAGTTTTTTTTGTTTCATAATAAAGTTTATTGGTGATTATTTTCAAGACCTACGAGATATAGGTGTATTCAGATTTTTTGGATGAAGTTTATTTTGATCGGATGATATGTACCAAAAACTGATTTTTCATACGAGGACGATTTTATGTCCTATTATAAGCTTTCATTCGTCATTAGAATATCTATTCATCAAAAAAGTAAAATCATGAAAGAGTACTTATTCCTGCTTCGGGGTGGAAAACCCGTAACCGAAAAAACGGATGCTGAAAAAAAAGCTGAAATGCAAGCCTGGGGTGCTTATATGGGGAGCCTGGGTGAAAAGGGACAATTTGTTGGCGGATTGCCCCTGGTGTCAGGTGGTTTGGTGGTAACGCCCGATGGTTTAATATCCGAACCGGTTAATTCTGGTAAGGAAGGAATTGTGGGTGGTTACCTGATCATAAAAGCTGAAAATCAGCAGAAAGCGGCGGAGCTTGCAAAAGCCTGTCCTCATATTGCCAATGAAGGCAATATAGAAGTCAGGGAAATTGCTCCCATGCCTGCCATGTAAGGAAGTTTTTAAATGCCGCCGGCATTACCGGCGGCATTACTTTGGGCGCCGGGGAATCAGACAGGTATTTCGGTCACGAATTCTACAGCCCTGCCACTTAACTTGTTTTGTACAAGGGTACGTACGTTCTCATAGATTTTTTGGTCCAGTGTCAGTTTACCGGATGCATACTGAAGGTCGGTTTCGTCCTTTGAAAATTTTATAAACAGGATATGACTGATACGGCTGGTGGATGTGATTAAAAAGGTTCCAAGATTCATGGAAACCGCATCTCCTTCCTGGGTTGCGACACCAATCTGAAAGCTGCCATTGCTTTCCGAGTGCGTATTTTTTTCGAATGCTTCAATTTTGCCATTGGAATCTGCCAGTGATTTGATCCCGTCCAGAGCGCGGGTAACAATTTGAAGGAAATCTGCGCCAAATGCTGCTTTTAAAATATCAATGATAACTGACTGGAGTTCGACAACATTCGCTTTTGCCGAAAATTGCTGCACTTCGCCACCTTCCATCGTCCAGCCAACTTTGGTGAGAATCTCGATATAGGCCTTATACCATCCAATGACGTCTTTTTCGTCAGGCACTTTACTATTCGCCCCTAATTGTGCCAGTAAGGTCGACTCGAGTATATCGGCCCGGTTCTCCGCGCTCAATCCTGAAACAAAGGATATCAGACTCTTGTCAACGATCATGGCCTGATCTTTTCCAGCCTGCACGGGCAATGGAGGCGTCTGGCCCGGCGCTGGCGTAACAACCATGGAACCCAGGGAAGACGAACGTTTGAAGGATGGAGAAGCAGGTGGTTCCAATGGCTTGAAATCCGGATGAAGCAGCGGTGTCATCCCATCCGGAAAAGAAATATCCAGATCGTCCAAGAAGTTTTTGATAAGGGTAGTCTGTAGCATTTCGTATATGATTTTAGCAGTTCTGATTTTTTTATAGGCAGTTCCGGCTATCGCGTGTTGCATACGTTTGTCCTTTCCAGGGAATTTTCAGATCAGCAATTTCCACCTGTTTGATGATAGATATTTTCAGTCTTTACCTTTCGGTTATTATTTTTTGCCAATCGGTATTTTTTTTTGTCTTTACCGGAATTATATTTTGGTATCGGTTCTTACGATCGGCCGGAAACCGGTAATGAAAGGCCGCCCGCAGTGTTCCAAAGGCGAAACAAGGACTGGCAGCTGTTTCTGTTGTATAATTATTTAGACAAGTGATTATCTTTAGTAGTTAATCAATTCGTTGAAAACCGGCAGGATGACTATCAGGTTTTTATTTTGCGTTCTTTTTTCATTTTCAATACGGATCATGAACCCCCTCATGGCCCAGGATTTGGATGAAACAAATTTTATAAGATATACCAGGCTGCAGGGTTTATCAAATAATTACATATCCGGCATCGTTCAGGATACTGACGGATATATCTGGGTTGCTACACATAAAGGGCTAAACCGGTTTGACGGAAATAATTTTCTCTCCATTTTCAAAAGCTCTCCGCGCTCACCTCTGCCAGACAACCTGTTAAAATATTTACACGAACAGACGCCGGCGGAAATCCTGGGCGCAACACGCGCGGGCGCCTTCGCTTATAATCCGTCAACAGGCAAATTCAAACAATTTATCGTTCCCTGCGACTCCGTTATTTTTTTCTGGACAAATAATGTCTTTGATATTTCAAAGGACAATGAGGGAAATTATATTGTATCTACGAAAACCGGGCTGTATATTTTTAATAATTCAGGAGCACTGATAAAAAGATATGACTATCATCTGCCGGCTGCCGTTGGTAAGGTTGAAATGATTTTCGGTGGCTGGGTGCATACCCTGCCAAATGGATACAGTTTTCAGCAAAATGGCCTGTATGGCAGCATGTATGATCCCCAAAAGAATCTGATCGATACTTTTTATATTAACAAAAGGCAATACCTCAAAAAACTCATGACGGATACTGCAGGAGAAATCCGGATAACCTGCAGTGGTAAAAACGGCGAACTGTTCATATTAAACCTGGATGATAAGTCCATAGATATCGCTGACCTGCAAACTTCTCAGACGGTCTCCAGCACGTTGCCTGCCGCCATCATGAATGACTTTTATTGGACGAGTAAACTGGTCAGCATCAACGACAGTACTTTTATCATAACCTGCAGGAACAGCGGTTTTTATTTTTTGCATTACAATAAAAATAGCGGTCAGATAACGTGTGACGGAAAAAAATATTTTGAAAAAGAATTATGTACATCCATATTTATGGACAAAGAAGGACGTCTGTGGGTCGGTACAGCCGACGGTTTGTACAAGCAGAACATGCATAATTCATTTTTCTCCGTTACGGATCTTTCACTCCAGTGCAGTAAAATGGTCGATCAGGAAATCAGGAGTATATACATTGAAAATAATTTTATTTATGCGGGACTGAAAAATGAAGGAGGGCTGATTGTTCTCAATAAGAAGACCGGGATCATATTAAAACAACTTGATTTTACTCCTCATACTCAATTCAGCAATACGATTTCAAATGTTTTCCCTTATAGCCGGGATACACTATGGGTTGCTACTTCCCGGGGCATTTTGTGGGTGAATAAAAATAACTATCATTATGGCCGCCTGAAAACAACACCTGACCTGGATTGGATACAAAACATCAATTCCCGTTGTTTCTTTCAGGATACAAAGAAAAATATCTGGATTTCGTTTTCTACGTTGAACAGTCTTCTGCGGTATGACAGGAGCAGCCGGACTTTTACCGATATCTCTCTTGCCAATCCCCTGTTGAAACTAACTTATGTATTTAGTATAGCAGAAGATTTACAGGGGAATGTCTGGCTGGCGGGTGACGGATTATGCCGGTGGAATACAAAAAAGCAAGTCGTAGATACGTTGATTCCATATCCAAAAGTAAGCCGCCTGTTGTTGAATTATATGTATATCCTGGACAGAGATAATAAAAATAATTTATGGCTCTCGTCTTTCGACAACGAAATCATTCAGTACAACTGTTATAACAATACCATGTATTTGCGTCAGCCTGAGAATAATACCATAGACGGGAATACAGTCACCAGTTCTCCCATTATAAATGATAATATCTGGATGGGAACCGATAACGGAATTTCTGCGTTCAATATCCGGAATTATTCCGTCAAACAATTCACCTATGCTGACGGCCTCCCTTCTGTAAATATTACAACAACCGGCCGCGGCAGCTTTTATGACCGCGAGTCAAACAGGTTTTATATAGGAGCCAAACACCGCCTTATTTCGTTTGATCCTGATATTTCCCTGTCACATACATCAACGCCCCGGCTTTTTATTGAGAAAATCAGTACCCGCGATTCAGTATTTTCTATAACGGACAACGATCTGCGGCTGAAATACAACGAGAATAATTTATCTATTGTCTTAAATACCATTAACTACACAGATCCCGAAGAAGATCGTTTTGCGTGGCGGTCTCTCGATGACGGGGACACGGCCTGGAATGACCTGAACACGCAAAAGTCCATTAC
>Ga0206929_1022_pt1 | contig 42926 bp, 35 predicted proteins | sample Alteio_BWOrgHeat_19_FD_152929 | JGI IMG/M metagenome (GOLD analysis project Ga0206929, IMG submission 152929) | Enriched cells from forest soil in Barre Woods Harvard Forest LTER site, Petersham, Massachusetts, United States -... | ecosystem: Environmental > Terrestrial > Soil > Temperate forest >...
TCCGCCATCACTAAAAGTTTTAACTTCAGAGCATTGTTTTTTCCCTTCAATGAGCCGGATTATTTATGTATCAGACCTCCCGGATATGAAACTTTGTTCTATTTGTCTGTTGGTATTTTTTACTGCTACTTGCCGCGGACAGGGAAATGATTACAACAAATCAGATACGACGGTTGTTCTGCAATTGCTCAAAACCGCTAATACATACAATTTCTCCGAACCCGATACAGGTTTGAAACTCGCCCAACAGGCGCTGGACATTGCCAGGAAAATACATTTCGAAAAAGGTGAAGGATTTGCATTACATATTTGCGGTGAAGCGTATAATATGCTGGGAGATTACCCCAGTTCACTACAATGTCAATATGAAGCCGTCCGGACATTTAAAAAAATAAACGATCAGCACGGAGAAGCGGATGCGCTTTCGTATATCGGCGTTTTATACATACAGCTGGGGCAATACAGAGAAGCGCTATCGTATCTTTTGTCTATAAAAGAAATGGGTCGCCAGAATCCGGAAATCTGGAATGATCCGTTTATTTTTTGCAATATCGGGGACGTTTACGATTCATTAAAAATGCCCGACTCCGCACTGTACTATCAAAAGCGGGCTTATGAATTTTTCCCAGGTATTCAACGGCCGCATCTGAGATCATTCATATTACGGCATATGGGAAAAATCTACGCAGAATTCGGTAAAAATGATTCCGCAGTTAAATATTACAGGGCAGCTATTTCAAATGCAACGCTTTCAGCTGATAATGTAAATTTGAGCAATGCCCTGAAGGAAATGGCGGATGTGTATGTATCCGGTCATCTGTATGATTCCAGCCTTTATTACGCAAAAAAGGCTTTTCTGTACGCGCATAATGCAAATGCCGCATTTCAGCTAATGGATGCCAGTACCTTATTATCCTCATTGTACCGGAACGCCGGACATTATGATAGCGCTCTGTTCTATGCCGATGTCGCTTCTGCCAGCAAAAACAGTTTATTCGGTCCGGAAAAATACAGACAGATGCAATTACTCCTCTTACGCCAGCAACAACAGGAAGCAGCCATACGTGAAGAAGGAGAACAATATAAAAACAGAATAAAATATATAGCATTATCTACAGCATTGGGTGTATTTCTGCTGCTGGCGTTTATACTTGTCCGAAATAACCGTCAAAAACAAAAAACAAATGAACTGTTAGTGACTCAAAAAAGTATTGTTGAAAAATCCCTGGCAGAACTGAAGTCGACACAGGCACAACTTGTACAACGGGAAAAAATGGCTTCCTTGGGTGAACTGACAGCGGGGATAGCCCACGAAATACAAAATCCGTTGAATTTTATAAACAATTTTTCGGAATTGAATAAAGAACTCCTAGACGAATTGGCCGCAGTGAAAAATGCCGGTTCAAATACCGAAGTCGATGAGCTGTTGGCGACCCTGAAAGAAAATCAGGAAAAAATATATCATCACGGAAAACGCGCCGATGCGATTGTAAAGGGGATGCTGCAACACTCCCGCTCAAGCAAGGGTGTAAAAGAACTAACAGAAATCAATAGACTGGCAGATGAATATCTCCGCCTGGCTTATAATGGCTACCGAATAAAACAAGATTCAATTGATATTTCGATTCAGACAGACTACGACAATTCAATCGGACGCATACATGTTATTCCGGGTGATCTCGGGAGGGTGCTTTTGAATATATACAACAACGCCTTCTATGCAATGGCCGAAAAGAAAAAATATTCCGGAACAGCATTTGAACCCCAACTTCTTGTAAGTACAAGAAAGGTGAATGGTTCTATTGAAATAAAGGTGCGGGACAATGGCCCTGGTGTGTCTTCAAATTCAGTTGATAAAATATTCCAGCCTTTCTATACAACAAAACCCACGGGGGAGGGAACCGGTCTCGGATTATCTATCAGTTATGATATTGTGAAAGCCCATGAAGGAGAGATCAACGTACATTCCCGTGAGGGTGAGTTTACTGAATTCACCATTCAGCTGCCGGGAGCTTAAACAGGTCTTTCCTTTTTCATCTGCATCTGCCCGAGGGATTATGTGTTTTGGACCAGATTTGGTTTGGAAGCGTATTATTTGCAGAACTGGTTTTTTCTAGAGGTTTTTTGAGTTCTTTTAGAAATCGCCTCAATTCAGGGAGAACTTTGCATTGATAACCAATACTCACGGCCCGGCGGCATGGACGTTAAAGTAAAACAAAAAGCCCCTGAATTCAAGGACTTAAATTTGTGGAGGTGAGGAGAATCGAACTCCTGTCCAAACATATTCTTCAAAAGCTTTCTACATGCTTATTTACTGATTGATTGTCGGGGAAGAAACGGACAGCAACAAACCAATCCTTCCCTTAGCTGAATCGTCTTAGGTTCAGATCACAGCCTTTCTGAACAGCGTCCTCTTTTGTTTTTAGTCGGCGGTGCAGCTTGGTAACAGGCGAACCTGCCACACGGCCCGAATGACTATCTAATCACTGATTAGGCAGCCATGGCATACTGTGTATTGCCATTTGAGATTTGAATATTCAGATTTACGTGCTAATTATCCAACGCACGACATGCTTATACTTTCAAAGATCTACGCTGTCAAAACCAGGCACCCCCGGAAGAGATGAACCTGCAAATTTACATATTTATTTTGTACGAACCTAGTTAAACGTTCTGCGTTGGCTTTGGAATTCATCAATGATCTACAACAAGTCTTATCATTTTTACAACACGCAGGGGGTAAGTACAAGGACTGGCCTGCAGGCCGAGCGTGCAACCGGTTTCTCCTGTATCTTCATAGGTAAGGGTAGCATGAAAATCAAACGATGCTTTGTATTCCTGATATTGTGAATAATCATAGGAACGTGCATCATAAATAAGAAACGATTCAGGTCCGTCCGTTTCAAATCTGACTTTATCTTTATCGGTGCTTGTAGAGTAAAAACGCAATGTGCCCGTCGCGGTCTGCGCATCCGACGGAGTATTATTGGTGTCTTTTTTACAGGAAGTAACTGCAAACGTTAACAGGCATGCTATAAATAGCGTTTTCATAAAGTAGTTTTGGTTGCCGAAAGATATAAAAAAACTTTAAAAAGCCATAACAGCAAAACTACTCTTCCTGGTAAATAATATGGATAAAACGGAAAGAATCTTCATCAACGAATGACCCTCGAATCTCAGAAATGGTTGTATGAAAATTGTACGCGTTTTAATTCCTGGGATCTACACTTACCTGGATTTCCCCCACCCAAACCAGTCATTGCCGTTTACATAGATCATAACTGCGAGCAGAACAACCATACCAACCACCTGTGCGTATTCCAGCAATTTCTGACTGGGTTTACGTCCTGTGATCATTTCCAGAACGGTAAAGAGTACATGGCCACCATCCAGCGCGGGGATCGGAAGAATATTAAAGAATGCCAGCGCAATGGATAAGAAGGCTGTGATGGTCCAGAACGACTGCCAGTCCCACATGGATGGGAAAATGGAACCAATCGCTTTAAACCCACCGACTCCTTTATAAGCTTCTGTTTTTGGAGAAAGTATTTTTTTAAACTGATCCACATAACTGCTTAATTTCTCCACCGCCAGGTGTACCCCCGCAGGAAAGGATTCAAAGAAACCGAATTGTGTTTTTTCGATGCGGATCAATCCGAGACTGTCCATTACTTCAGGATCATACAAACGGTAAAATCCCAACGTACCATCTGCGTTCACCGACGCATTCAGTGTATCCACTTTTCCTTTTCTCTCAATGGTGAGGGCTACCTGCTGTCCCTTATGCGCGTCAATGGCTTTTTTATATTCTTCATAAAAAGGCGTCGCGATACCTTCTACTGCTGTAATCTGATCCAGACGTCTGAGTCCTGCTTTATATGCTTTGGAGGTATCGGGAACGATATCTGCGATTACGGGTACCCGGGGAAGAAACAAAACAGAGCTGTTCTTTTTCCTTTCCACCAGTTTTCCGATGAGTGCAGTGGGCAGATCAATTGTTTCATGAACACCATCGCGAATCAGATCCACCGGTCCGCCGCCACCCATTAAGACTCTTTCGGGCAGATCGTCAAAATATTCGACCGGCCTGCCTTTTACGGTTAAAATTTTATCGCCGTTGCGAAACCCGACATGATACATCAGGCTGTCCTGTACCGATATCCCATATGCCAGGCTGCCCATCGGAACCTTTTTCTGACCCCATGTGTAGAGGATCATCGCATAGATGAAAAAGGCCAGCAGAACATTCATCGTTACACCACCCAGCATGATGATCAATCGCTGCCAGGCTGGTTTGCTTCTGAATTCCCAGGGTTGCGGCGGTTGACTCATCTGTTCCTTGTCCATGCTCTCATCCACCATACCGGCAATCTTCACATAACCTCCCAAAGGAAGCCAGCCAATACCATATACGGTGTCTCCGATTTTTTTCTTTACGAGGGCGAACCAGGGATCAAAAAATAAAAAGAACTTTTCTACGCGGCATTTGAATATTTTCGCCGGCAGGAAATGACCGAATTCATGTACGATCACCAGCAGGGATAAGGAGAGGATAAGTTGAGCTGCCTTGATACCGACATTTGCCCAGTCGATCGCCAGCATTACCATGGAATTATTCATTTTACAAAGATCAGCCGCAGTCCGTGTTCACGTGTGCCTGCCGGGAATTTTACAATTTTATTAAAGAAGCCGCGAAGTTACGCGCCTCACCATCGCTTTCAAAATAATCCTCCAGCGATGGCTGCTCCACAAATGAGATTTTTTGTATCGTTTTTTCTATCAGATCTGTCATGTCCAGAAAGCCGATACGGTTCTTTAAGAACGCATAAACGGCAATTTCATTGGCTGCATTCAGCACGCATCCCGCATTTCCTCCCCTGGCCAGCGCGTCTTTGGCGAGTTGAAGATTACGGAAGGTTCGGATATCAGGTTCTTCAAAAGTCAGTTTATCCGGCTTACTGAAGTTGTACCTGGGCAGTTTATTCGGAAGCCTCATCGGAAATCCAAGGGCGTACTGGATTGGCAGTTTCATATCCGGAAGACCCAGTTGTGCTTTGATACTTCCGTCCTCAAATTGTACCATGCTATGGATAATGGATTGCGAATGGATCACCACCTGTATTTGCTGGGGCGTCAGGTTGAACAGCCATCTTGCTTCAATCATTTCAAGGCCCTTGTTCATGAGCGTGGCAGAATCAATCGAAATTTTTGCCCCCATGCTCCAGTTTGGATGCTGGAGAGCGTGGTCTCTTTTTACGTTGACAAGAAAATTGGGCTTCTTCCCAAGGAACGGACCGCCGGAAGCAGTCAGGATAATTTTTTCAATCCGGTTTCTGGTTTCACCCAGCAGGCATTGAAAAATCGCTGAATGTTCGGAATCCACGGGAATGATGGGTGCGCGGTTCTCGACTGCTTTTCGCATCACGATATCTCCGGCGACAACCAGGGTTTCCTTATTGGCCAGAGCGATGGTTTTTCCGTGCTCAATGGCGGTCATGGTCGGCATCAGTCCGGCAAATCCGACGATGGCTGCCATCATCACATCATAGTTGTCCATGGTAGCCACTTCGATCAGGGCTTTCTCTCCGGCAAACACTTTGATAGGATGATCTAACAGGGCGGTTTTGACTTTTTGATATTTGGATTCATCACCGATCACCACAATATCCGGCTGAAACCTCAGCGCCTGTTTGATGAGGAGATCGTCATTCTGCTGCGCCGTGAGCACTTCTGCAGAAAATAATTCCGGATTGGCAGCAATCACATCCAGGGCCTGCGTTCCCACCGATCCGGTTGAACCAAAAATGGCGATCCTTTTCTTCTGCTGGTTATTCATGAAAAACTTTCGTGTTAAAGGGTAAATCTAGTGAATTCCACCTGGACGAATGGCAAGATCAGTCCACGTATTTTTCCAGGGGTTCAGCAAAACTCCTGTCATTGCTGAGTCTCGGCACTTTATTTTGGCCGCCGAGTTTGCCGATGGATTTCATATAATCAATAAAACCGTTTTTCTTAACCGGATGTATTTGCAGCGGTTGAAGAATGTTACCGGCAATCAGATCATCGTAATAAATATTTTTTTCGCGCAGATTGCTGTCCACCTTTTTGGCGAAAGCCCGCATATCCGCCGGTTTGTTTTCAAATTCCACGAACCATTCGTGAAATGATTTTCCTTCTTCCTTGCCATCCTTAATATAAGGAGCCACGGTAAATTCATTAATTTGTATACCTTCCTCTTTCGCTGCTTTCATCAGACTGTATTCCACTTCTTCCCCAATCACATGTTCACCAAAAGCCGAGATGAAATGCTTGATACGACCAGTAACCACTATGCGAAAAGGATCCACGGTTACAAAACGAATGGTGTCGCCGATATTGTATCCCCATAAACCGGCATTATTATTTATGATCAGCGCGTAGTTTACCCCCGTCTTCACTTCTTTCAGGGAAATCCGCGTGGGGTTGTCACTGAAAATTTCGTCTGCCGGAATGAATTCAAAAAATATACCACTGTTGGTATTCAGCAGGAGGCCTTCTTCCTTCCGGCTGTCCTGGAAGGCAAAAAATCCTTCGGATGCCGGGTAGGTCTCAATCGTGTCAACAGATTTTCCAATGCTGTCCATCAGGCGATCCGAATAGGGTTCAAAGTTCACGCCACCGTGTACCAGCACAGAAAAATTAGGAAACAGGTCTTTGATGCGTTTCCCTGATATCTGATTCAGGCGGTCGAAATACATTTGCATCCAGGGCGGTATGCCACTGATCAGCGTCATGTCCTTGTCGATGGTTTCTTCAACGATCTTATCGAGTTTGATTTCCCATTCTTCTATACAATTGGTTTCATAACTCGGCAATTGATTGGTGCGGAGATAATGTGGTATATGATGGTTTACGATACCACTTAATCTGCCCGTCGGAATATTGGCGATTCGTTCCAGTTCCGGCGAACCGGATAAAAAAATCATTTTCCCGTTTGCGAAAGCGGAATTACCCGTCTCGGCCATATAACAGAGCAGGGCATTCCGCGCCGTATTGATATGGTTCGAAATTGAGTCCTTTGAAATGGGGATATATTTGATTCCGCTGGTGGTACCCGAGGTTTTTGCAAAATAAATGGGCTGACCCGGCCACAAAATATTGTGTTTGCCCTGTTTTATCTGGTCGATATAAGGCTTAAACTGCTCATAATCGCGAACCGGTACGGCCGCCTTGAATTCCTCATATGTTTTTACCGTGCCCAGATGGTGTTCCCGTCCGAAGACTGTTTTGGAGCCTGTTTTAACAAGGCTTTTAAATATATTCTCCTGGTCCTCCAGGGCTGAGCTGATCTCTTTACGGATACTCCTATATATATAAGAAGCGAAAGGCTTGGCTAAAAACGACTTAAACTTCATGTTTTAGGCAGGCGGGTGAATGACAAACGTACAATAAAAGGCAATATGAGCGCCTACCCCCTGCCGGGACCAATATTTTTGACGGATTCCTTCGAAAATTACCCGTTTCCCCCTACCTTTGCAGCCCTAATATTGTTTTTATGTTCGCAGTAGTACAAATCGCAGGCAGCCAGTTCAGGGTCCAGAAAGACCAGACACTTTATGTTCCCCGGGTTGAAGGAAACGCCGGCGATCACCTGGAATTTTCCGATGTGCTGCTTTCCACAGCCGGTGATCAATTCACAACCGGAAAAGATGTGAAGAATGTGGTGAAGGTTGAAATCCTTGGTCATGTTCAGGGTAATAAAGTGATATCGTTTAAAATGAACAGAAGAAAAGGTTTCCGTAAAAAACATGGTCACCGTACGCACTATACGAAAATCAAAGTAACAGATATCGCTTAAAGAATATTGAAACAGATATTTTCAAAATTTCAAATCAGATCTCATGGCACATAAAAAAGGCGAAGGCAGCGTAAAGAACGGCCGTGATTCGCAGAGTAAAAGACTCGGTGTAAAAATTTTCGGCGGTCAGGCTGCTGTTGCGGGCAACATCATCATCCGTCAGCGTGGTACCGAATATCATCCCGGAAAAAATGTTGGTGTTGGAAGAGACTTCACATTATTTGCACTTACAAATGGTGTTGTGGAATTTAAAAAAGGTAAGGCAGACAGAACTTTTGTGAACGTTGTAGATGCTCCGGCAGAAGTTTCAGCGACCGCTTAGTTAATAACATTTTTTCGTCCTAAATAGTAATTCTTTAGAATTATTCAAAAAAACTTTTGGATAATTCTAAAGAATTTCTATTTTTACTATGTAAAGTATTTTACTAACCATTTAAATTCTACAAACAATGGCAACAGCAAAAAAAGCCGCTAAGAAAAAAGCAGCTCCAAAAAAGAAAGCAGCTCCAAAGAAAAAGGCTGCTAAGAAAGCTGCAAAGAAGAAATAATTTTCTTCATTCGTTAGCTGAAAATAGTAAAGTCCTCCGGTTCATTCCGGGGGACTTTTTGTTTTTGTACCTTTGTAGAATCATCCTCTCAAACATAAGCCCATGGCGGTTTCTAACGAAACGATTGCAGAAAGTTTTTCTCTCCTGGCCAAACTGATGGATATACATGGAGAGAACCCTTTCAAAATAAAATCTTACTCCGCTGCGTCGTTCAGCATCGATAAATTAACGGAAGAACTCCATGCGATTCCACGCGAAAAAATATTGTCGGTAAAGGGCATCGGACCAAGTATTGGCAAACAAATCATTGAAATACTCGACACCGGTGAACTACCCCAGCTTCATGAAATAATCAGCAAAACACCTCCCGGGGTCATCGAAATGCTCGGAATTAAGGGTTTGGGACCAAAAAAGATTTCAACAGTCTGGAAGGAGATGGAAATCGAATCCATCGGCGAATTGATGTATGCATGTAACGAAAACCGGCTGATGTTATACAAAGGCTTTGGAGAAAAGACCCAGAATAATATTCGTGACACAATTTCGTTCTATCTGCGTAGTCAGGGAAGTTTTCTCTTCGCTGAGGTAGAAGGTTATGTACAAACAATTCACAAAACACTCCGTGAATCATTTCCCGGTTATGCGATTTCTATTAGCGGAGCGTATCGTCGTCAACTTGAAACCATCGATCGCGCAGAATGGATCATATCTGTTCCGCAAACTGAATTAAAGGCATTTTTTCTATCGAATCAGTTCCAAATTGAAGAAGAAAAAGACGGTGAATTACTTGTTTCCGGCAACGGGAATATCAAACTGCATTTCCAAATTGCATCTCCCGGGTTCTTTTATGTTAAAGTTTTCGAAACGAGCTGCAGTGAGAATTTCCTGAGTCAGTGGAAACGTCAATTTGAAATCCCGGTGATGGCTGATTCAGAAGAAATGATTTTTCAGGGGGCGGGTGTCCATTTTATTCCCCCTCCTCTTCGCGAAGATCCAACAATCATTGAAAAAGCACGGCAGGCAGAAATTCCTCCGCTTATTCAGTTTTCAGATATAAAGGGTATCATTCACAGTCACAGTAACTGGAGCGATGGTCTGCATACCATTGAAGACATGGCTAAAGCATGTATAGAACAAGGTTTTGAATACCTGGTGATCAGCGATCATAGCAAATCTGCTTTTTACGCCAACGGACTATCAGAAGAAAGAATCAGGGATCAACATCTGTATGTGGAAGAACTAAATAAGAAACTGGCTCCCTTCCATATTTTTAAAAGTATCGAATGCGATATCCTAAACGATGGACGGCTTGATTACAGTGACCAGGTCCTTTCCACATTTGATCTTGTGATCGCATCTGTTCATTCCAACTTAAAAATGAGCGAAGAAAAAGCCATGAGCCGGTTGTTGACTGCCATTCAAAATCCACACACGCGCATTCTGGGGCATCCTACCGGCCGTTTATTGCTGAGCCGTGCAGGATACCCCGTGGATCATAAAACGCTGATAGACGCCTGTGCGGCCCATGACGTCGTGATTGAACTGAACGCGCATCCGCGCAGGCTCGATATGGACTGGCGATGGATCAGCTATGCCCTGCAAAAAAACGTAAAGATCAGTATCGATCCCGACGCTCATTCCATCAACGGCTATCACGATATACATTATGGTGTGCTGGCAGCACAGAAAGCCGGCGTTACAGCTTCTCATAATTTAAGCAGCTATACTTTACATCAGATGCGTGAGTTCGTGAATAATCGCCGGCATTCCTGACTTTTATAATTGGGAATTGTGGAATTGTGAATATGTTGGAATAAGGGAATGAAATTTAAAATTTAATTACAAATTTCATTTTAAATTCAATTTTACATTTCATTTCTACCTTACCAGATTTCTCACCCTTCCACGTTTCCAAATGGTGAAATACGGGTTATTGCAATTCGTCTTGCAAATGTAGAATGGGATGTGAAGTTTCATCATAGATTGGCAACTCAACAAAAAATGTGGTCCCCGAATCTTCCTCTGTCTCAAACCATATCTGTCCCTTTGCCTGTTCCACAATCGTTTTACTCATAGCCAGGCCAAGCCCGGTGCCTGATGACTTGGTCGTAAAATTGGGAATAAAAATTTTAGACCGCATCTGTTCAGGAATTCCTTCGCCGTTATCGCTGATTCTTATGAGCACATGATCTTCTTTGAACTGTTCGCTGATCCTGATCATGCAAACATCTTTATCGTGACAAGCTTCCGTGGCATTTTGAAGAAGATTTGTGAACAACCGGTTGATCTGTGTCTTGTCCGCAAAAATCAATATTTTCCCCGGCACCGGATACCAGTTCAGATCCACTTTTTCCATGGTCTGATACAGGGAGGTCAGCGAGTGGAGCATCTCATGCAGATCAATCACTTCATTGTGCGGATTGCCGATATGAGCAAACTGGCTGAAATCAGAAGCAATTTTAGACAGGTGATCGATTTGCTCAACCAGGGTTTTTGCCACATTGGCTGTCAGTTCTTTCATATTGGGTGCTTCGCCGTTGTTTGCCTTTTGCAGATATTGAATGCTCAGTTTCATCGGCGTCAACGGGTTTTTGATTTCATGAGCCACCTGCCTGGCCATTTCACGCCACGCTCCCTCACGTTCGCTTTTAGCAAGGGCCGATGCACTTTCCACCAGCTTGGCCACCATCTTGTTATATTCTCTTATCAACCCGCCTATTTCATCATTCTTATTCCATTCGATCTCTTCATTGGTCTTACTCAGGTTTACCTGGCGCATCTTTTCCGATATCAGGGAGAAAGATGTTGTGATGCGGTTTGTCAGAAATACGGCAATAGTTCCCGCAATAAGGAAAATAAATACATTGAGGTTGATGATGGTGATCAGGAACCTGGAGATCTCATCATTCAGCTCGTCTTCGGTATTAAAGGAGGGAATATTGATATACGCCGATGATGTACCGGCAGCCAGTCTCAGGGGACAATAAATACTCTGGTAGCTGATGCCACCCAGTTTTTCCTGGTTAAAGAATTCAATGGAATTTAAATGGTTCATGTAATAGAATGCCAGTGGATTCATCAGATCGCTTAACATACCCTTTGTATATACAAACGGATTAGATGAAACAATCAATGATCCATTCACATCATAGAGATTTATTTCTGCGTTGTGAATCTCCGCCACATTATTGATGATCTTGTCCAGATCTTCACGGGGCATTTGTTTAACCGGATTGGAAACATGGGTTGCTGATTGAAAAGAAAGAAGACGGTTCCCAATCTCACCTGAAATAACTTTCAGGGATGCACTGAGCCGGTCCTGGTTATTCCGGTTATAGCGGTTGATCAGAAAAAAGATCGTGGACACGCCAATGACAAGGAAAAGAAAGAGGCTGACAAAAATGATGGTTGTCTGGATCTGCGACCGGATATTCAGCTGGAGAAATTCTTTGAGTTGCTTCCAGTGAAGACGGGTCTGGATCAATACTGAACTCACCCAGAACAACGCAACCAGGATAAGAAAGGCACTGAAGAGATAGGAAAAAAGGGTTATGGCCTCGATCACCAGATTATCTTTTTTTGCGATCACAATGATCTTATCATCAGAAACCATGTGCCACAGTTCATCATAGCCATTGTTTTTACGTTGTACAAAATCCTTTTTTGGTATAAGGCTGTCGTTGAGTTCAGTCGGAAAAGGATAATTATTATAATAAGTGACCAGTTGTTCGTCGCTGTAGATGGCGTATGAATAAACGGGGGAGTATTCCGGAAGATATTCCTTGTGTTGTTGTGTCAGCTGGGGTACAAGGCCCTCACTTTTATAACTCCGCGGTTCGGCCTGCACAAATAAATAGCCTGAAATTTTACCCTTTCGGTCCTGAATTACTTTTTTATAGATATAACTGAATTTATCATAGGCCTTTTCATAATACATCAGGTCGGGGATGGTTGTAGGCTTCCCCTGTAACTTGAAAATCGTATTGAGGGTATCATATGAAACGGATACCTGGTTATACAATGGTTTTTCCGAAGAATCATAGGTGTAGATCTTTGTATCATATTTACTGAGATAGGCACTGAAATTATTATTGATCAGGCTGTCTTTCAGATAACGATTCTCGACCGGGTTGCGGAAGCGGTCAAATTGCTTCTGCAGTAAATCATTTTCAAAATAGATCAGGGACATACTCACAAGCTTTTCACTGGAAGGATCGATTTGCTCCGCAAGCCGGTCGGCAAAACTTTTTCGCTGTTCCAGTTCAATTTTCCTGTTTTCAAATATGATGATTACGGAAATGGACCCCGAAAAAATAAACAGCCAGAACATGAGAATGGAAATATTCAGCCTGAAGTGCAGACCCGAGATCATGCTTCTGATCATCAGCCACAAATAACACATCAGCCAGGCCAGTACATAAATATCAAGCTCAACCAGGTTTGTTTTGCTGTCGAATGTAAGCACCCCCAATCCGATGGTGGCCGCCAGGATTGAAATAATGAGCACATTCCCTTCCAGATAGTCGCGTATCAGCCTGAGCAGGATCTGTGAAAAAATAAAATAACTCAATGCGAGGGCTGCCAGTATGATAAAGCTGATCGCACTATAGATCGTGAGACTGAAAGCATTGGTAACATTAAAGGATATCCGGGCATCGGCCACCAGGCTTTGTACGATATCGGCAAAAAGAAATGTGGTCGTTACCAGCACCGCCATCGTTGCCAGAACCAGTAGGGCTCTTTTATAAAACACCCTGTAATAAGGAAACCGGTAGTCAACGGTTTCCTGTTGGATAAAGAGAACGATCCAGCAAAATAACAGTGCGTTGATGAGCAGGTCACCCAGCGAACGAAGTACAAAATTGGAACTGTAAATCGTCGGGTCGAATAATTCATATTGACGGAAATGAAAAATACCCGGAAAATAATATGTTATGATCCTTAACACCAGAATGGTAATGACCAGGAAAGAAATTCCGGCCAGTCGGGTATAACGCTCCACCAGCGCATGGGCCATATTATGGATTACAACCAGCAGAAGCAGTACACCGGCAAATACCACCAGGAGCAGAATGAAACTATACTTGGCTGCGTGATATGTTTCCGTTTTTACCAGGTAAAAAAGCGTTTTCCCTTCCCGGTCCCTGACCGGAAAAGGTGAAGGATTGGAAACGATACGGACCCGGCTCTCTGCGGAAGGAAATCCCACAAATGCAGGTTTCAGATTTTCGGGTGAAATAAAATATTGCCACCGTACAGGCATCAGTGCAATAACCGTGAGTGGATACGGCAGCATCTGATTAAAAGAATGTTTGATAATTTCAAACTGTCCGTTACTCAATTTTACAAAGTAGCTGCCATCTGGTTTAAAGAGGAAACTGTCTGGCAATACAGCGGACTGGTCGCTCCAGAATGTAAGGTGTTCACTGAACGGATGATTTCGTTCATAGATCAGTACACCATATTGTTTATCCATCAAATCGGTAAGTTCCGCCAGCGAATAATTTTTATCTGACAGTCTTCTGATCTTTAATTCATTTCCAAGTAGTTTTTGGAAATCATTTTCCCGTTCCTGTAAAAATGATTCGATTGAATTCCGGAGTATGCGGGTGCTTGAATTTCCCACGAGATAGGAATTGATGGCAAAAGAAGCAAAAAAAAGGAAGATCCCCGTGCCAATGAGGTATGCGTTTCTAAGCAGGAAATTTTTCAGAAATAAAATCAATCGGTGGTTTTTTGCTTTTTAACTTCATTCCAGATCGCATCCAGTTCTGCGAGCGAAAGATCATTCATTTTTTTGCCCGATAATCCAACGGCTTCTTCCATTTTTTCAAACCGTTTTATAAACTTCCGGTTGGTTCTTTCAAGCGCCGTTTCCGCATCAATGCTCAAAAATCGTGCGTAATTGATCATGGAAAACATCAGGTCGCCGAATTCTTCTTCGATATGGGATTGGCTGCCGGATCGTACAGCTTCCGCGAGTTCCTTTTGCTCCTCTTCCACCTTATCCCAAACCTGTTCCCGGTTATCCCATTCGAAACCTACCTGCTTTGACTTTTCCTGCAAGCGTATGGCCTTTACCATTGCCGGCAGGGAAGCAGGCACACCACCCAGAACGGATTTCTTGCCTTCTTTCAGCTTGAGATTTTCCCAGTTTCTTTTCACATCATCTTCCGATTCCACTTTCACGTCACCATAAATATGGGGATGACGGGAAATGAGTTTGTCACTGATTCCATCCAGTACTTCGATGAGTTTAAAATGATTCTGTTCCCGGGCGATCCGGGCATAAAAAAGCAGATGCAGGAAAAGGTCGCCCAGTTCCTCTTTTATTCCGGGCCAGTCCTCATTCAGGATAGCATCCGTCAGCTCATACAATTCTTCGATACTGAGTGTTCTTAAAGTATGAATGGTTTGTTTGCGGTCCCATGGGCATTTTTCCCTGAGTTCGTCCATGATATTGACCAGCCGCAAGAAAGCATTTGAAAGTTTTTCTGATTCCATAGTCTATGATTCAACAACAGTATAAACTGCCGCAAGCATTAAAATAATCACATTCACGACGAACGAAAGAAAGAAAAGCAGAAGATACTTTACTATCGTCTTTCCCCTGCTCTGTCCGTAAAACCTGCGCATGGCCTTGTAATAATAAATCAGGGCATAGACCCAGAGAACAAACTGTAAAAAGCTGATCAGGCCCCAGTGTGTTACAGAAGACAGTTCGGTCAGACCAAAAAAAATAAGTAAAAGTAAAAACGAGAAAATGTACAGGTGAACAGTGAAGATGCCATGATCCACATAGTAAAAATTCTTCCTTCGGACATAAAGCAGTTTAAGAACCAGAGCGAACAGGGGAAGGGAAATGAAAAGGACTTTAGGGAAATTATGCATGAAGTTGCTTAATAATTCCCTGATAGTACCACCCGGGTTTTCGTTAAACTGCCGGACAATCTGGATCGCCCGGGTTTTTATCTTGTGTTTTATCCAGCCGTCTCTTTTGTTTTTCGGCAATACCTGTTGCGCCGAGTCATAGGATTCTACAGTTTGATAATCCTCTTTCCCGGATTTAACCTCTGTGCCTTCCTTCTTTTTTCCTGAAGTGCTGTCTTCATCAAATTTTACCAGAGGCGAGTAGGCGGCATTATAATTATTCAGTATTCTCAATGAATCCGCCGCATTTTTTGCCTTAGTCATCAATTCTCTCAATTCAGGGTCTTTCTGAATCTCTGTCATGGTTTTAACAGGTACGTGTTTGTTCCTTACATCGAAAAGGGAAAAGAAAATCAGGAAGAAAATCGCCGATGTAAAAATATACATGCGAATAGGATCCAGGTAACTGACCCTGCGGCCGATCATATATTCTTTTGAGAGGAACCCGGGCTTTGCAAAAAGATCTTTTACAGTAACAAAGAATTTTCCGTCAAAATGGGTGACATCGGAGAAAAAATGTTGGATCAGGTGCCAAACCGTCTGTTTTGGCTCGATATTTTCCTGTCCGCAGGCAGAACAATACCTGCCCGTAATTTCGGCCCCGCAGTTCAGACATGTCTTATCCGTTCTTAACTTGCTGTGTGACACCCGGTATTTTAATTAAAAATAAAGATACTGGCAATAATTAACACAGGGTTTTTCCGTTTTGAGTTGAGTTTTTAAATGAATGGTATTATGCGTGAAAGATTTTCCCTCATTTTCGTTTTGCTTCTGGTCGTTTTTTCTGCCAATTCCCAGTATTATTATAAGGATATCCTGCTTGCCCGTCAAAACCAGGAAAACTGGAAGTCATTCCACGATCAAAAAGTCAGGGAGGTTAGTATTCAAAGTATTGATGCCAATAATGAGCCGACCCCTGATTTTACCTGCATGCAAAAAGTGACACCTGATTTCAGCTCAATTTCGACTTTTACCAAATCCACCAACGTTCCGGCATCCACGCTGACAGCTTATTATGATCAATCTGGAAGAATGGTCAAAACCGTTGATACCAGTGATACCTATAAAAGCACGACAGAATACAGTTATAATGAGAAAGGTGAAGTCAGTGTTATGCTGAATAATTCAGTGCAAACAGATAATCAAATCGTAACTACGGAAAGGCATGTGTGGGTATACGATGCCGGAGGTCTGAAAAAAATGATCAAAATAAAAGGTGAAACCGACAGCACGACGGTGACCTTTGTGAAGGATGAAAAAGGAAATATAGTAGAAGAAAAACCGGTTCGGGGCGGACAGTCACAACCGTCTGTGTATTACTATTACGACAATGACGGACGACTGACCGATATCGTCCGGTATAATCAAAAAGCCGGCAGGCTGCTACCGGATTATGTTTTTGAATATAATTCCGGCCATCTTTCTTCCATGCTCTTTGTTCCCAACGGTTCGACCGACTATCAGCGCTGGATTTATGTGTATGACGCAAACGGACTTAAAACCAATGAAACCTGCTATGATAAAAAAAGGCAGGTGGTTGTGAAGATCCGGTATAATTATACAACTTTCTAATTGTCAATTGTCAATTGTTAATTGTCAATTCCGTTAACAATTAACAATTGACAATTAACAATTAATGAAGCGCTTCCGACATATCCACCTTCTTCTTGCTTCGCTTTACAAATAAAACAAAAGGTATACAGGCCAGGAATATAAGACCGAGATAATAGAATACATCCATATAGGATAATACATTGGCCTGCGATGTTACGGTATAATCCAACGCCTTATATGCGGACTGAAGTGCAATATTGGGTTGCATACCTCTGGCCATAAATCCATGCTGCATAGCCTGTACCCTCGCCGTGACGGCAGGATCATTCACATTCAATTTACTCACGAGCGTACTGCGATGAAACATATTCTGACGGGCCATAAAAGTTGTTATGAGTGCCACGCCAAATGATCCGCCGACCTGACGCATCATACCCGTAAATGCAACGCCCTGGCCGATCTCAGGCCCTTTTAATGTACTCAGCGATAAACTAGTGATCGGTATAAAAAGCAGGGGCAATCCGACACCGCGTGTAACGAGCATCCAGAAAAAATTTTCTTCAGGCGTGCTATTCGTAAGAATAAAATATCCCCAGAAACAGAAAAAGGCGAAGACCAGCATACCCATGGAAACAAGGAATTGCTGGGGCACTCCCTTGCTTAAAACAACACCCATTACCGGCATCAGAAATGCGGTCGTGATTGCGGCCGGCACCATCAGCATACCAGACTGAAAGGCTGTCCATCCCAGGGTACTCTGTGTATACACCGGAATTATGAAAGTGGATCCGTACAAACCGAAACCCAGCAGAAAGGTTAAAATAGTCCCTACCCGGAGATTCCCATTTTTGAGTACGCGCAGGTTAACAATCGGATTTCTGTATGTCAGCTGGCGCCAGATGAAAAAGAAACCACCCATGAACGCAGTACATGCAAACAGAACAATGAAACCGTTGGAAAACCAGTCATCATCCTGTCCTTTCTCCAGTACATATTGAAGGGACCCGACAGAAACGGCGAGCAGAATAATTCCTAAAAAATCAATGTCTTTGGTTGCACTCTTTGTTCCATAGTTCGGATTGCGCACGAACTGTAATGTAAGGAGAGTGGCGATCACGCCGATGGGAATATTGATGTAGAATATATAAGGCCAGGAATAATTCTCGACGATGTATCCACCCAGGGGCGGCCCTAATGTCGGACCGACGATTACACCCAAACCATAAATTGCCTGAGCCATATTTCTTTTTTCGGGAGGATATGCTTCTGTTATGATCGTTTGTGAGGTTGCCAGCAGGGCGCCACCTCCGAGACCCTGAAAGAACCGGAATGCCACCAGTTCCCAAATACCATGGGCGTTACCACAGAGGAAAGAACAGAGCGTAAAAATCATGATGGATGCAGCGAAGTAATTTCTTCTTCCAAACTGGGTAGAGAGCCAGCTCGTCATCGGAATGATGATCACGTTACCGATGGCATAAGCGGTAATTACCCAGGCCACTTCTGTGAGTGTAGCCCCCAGGTTTCCCCTCATATCATTCAGCGCCACGTTTACGATCGTGGTATCAATGATTTCCAGCAGTGTACAAATGATCGCGGTGACCGTAATGATCACGCGTCTTGAACCATATTCAACCAGAGAATTCTGTGAGAGTGCTTGTGCCATAAAATCTTATTCAGAAAAAGCTAGTTTCCAATATGAACGTCCACATTTACATTCATGCCCGCTCTCAAACGACCCAGCAATGAGTCCTGCGGATTGCTGAATTCAATTTTTACGGGAAGTCTTTGTACCACTTTTACAAAATTACCACTGGCATTATCTGGTGGCAACAGAGCAAAAGTTGCACCGGTAGCTGGCGAAAATGAACCGACCGTTGCCTGGAACACGTGACCCGACAAAGCATCTACTTCCACTTCTACCGGCTGGCCGATTTTTATTTTACCCAATTGCGTTTCTTTAAAATTGGCAATTACCCAGAGGCTTTGATCAAGCACGATACTGAATATAGATTGTCCTGCACTCAGAAACTGACCCACCTGAACATTTACCTTACTCACCATGCCATCCGCCGGAGATGTCAGCACGGTATAAGAAAGGTTTAATTTGGCATCGTCCACATCCACCTGGCGTTGTTTGATGGTGGCATTGGCTATACTGATCTGTGATTCGGTGGAAGCAGCCTGCGTACTCACGGCGTTCGTTGCGCTGGAAGCCTGTTTTTTTTGCTGCTGTAAAATGACCAATTGTTTTTCAGCCAATTCTTTTGCAGCCAGTTTGTCTTCATATTGCTGCTGGGTTACCGAATGGTCTTTGATCAGATTGGCATAACGATCGAATTCCTGCGTGGTCTGCCACACAGAAACTTTGGCCCTTTCGATCTGACCATCGATGGCCAGGCTTGCGTATTCGCTGGTCCCGATATTCGAATGTGCTGCGACGGATGAACTTTTAGCAGACAAAAGATTACTCTGTGCTGTTGCCAGTGCGGCCTCAGCCTGTTCCAGTTTGATTCGTTCATCACGATCATCCAGTACCAGCAGGGTGTCGCCTTTTTTCACCAGCTGATTGTCGGTCACCCGAACTTCCCGTACATAACCGGAAATGCGCGGAATGATGGGACTGATATTTGCCGCGATCTGAGCATCATCTGTTTCTTCGTGCAATTTCGCATGGTGCCATTTGGAGACACCAAACCAGGTACCAGCAACTACCAGGGCAATCAGTATAATCAAAAATACTTTGCTCTTTTTTGGTTTTTCTGCGGTTCCGCCATTCTCATTAACTGTTGCCATAAAACTTGATAATTAAAAGGTTGATTATTTTATATTCCGGGTTGTTGCTAAAACACCTGCCCTTTCCAGCAATACATTATATGCCACGATTGCATCTGCCTTGGCCAGTTCCAGACTGATCTCACTTTGCAGCATCAGGGCATTCGCATCCAGCAGGTCGGTCACTGTGAGCAGACTGTTATCATATTTATTTTTTACGATTTTATAATTTTCTCTGCCGTTTTCAATGGCTATCTGGCTGACTTCTATTTTTTTCTGAGCGGTCAGTAATCCTTCGTAGGCCTGATTTATCTGGCTCCGTATATTGTCATACAATTCTTCCTCATTCGCCTGTACTTCTGCCAGTTTCGCTTTTGCTTCGGATACATGGGCATTTGTTTTCCATAAAGAAGAAACATTATAAGAAAGACCGACACCAAACGTAAATGCATTCGTGATGGTGATAAAATCCGGAACATCCAGCGCAACATACCCACCCGTGACTGACAGCGAAGGATAATAGTCAGCCTTAGCGGTTTTAATGCCAACCTCTGAAGCCTGTTTCCGGTATCCTATGGCCTGCATGTCCTTGCGATTTTGCAGGGCGAGTTGTTCATATTCCTGTATACTTTTAATTGACCCCGGGTCTACCAGACTTGTTGAGTCCGGAACCAGAACCGTTGCTTCAGGAAGTCCCAGCATGATATTCATGTTGACCATCGTGACCTTCAGATTATTTTCCACATCTGCCAGATTCAACTCGATGTTCGCCGTTTGCAATAATGCTTTTAATTTATCATTGCGGGCCAGCAGGCCGTTTTTCTCCAGGTTGGCAAAATCCGTATCCCTCGACCTCGACTGGGCCAGGTTTTGCTGGATTACCCGGAGATTTGCTTTCGCCTTGTATAAATTACTAAAGGCATCAATTGTATTTAATATTACGGCTTCCTTATCCTGATCCGCATCGAGGGTAGCTGCTTTCTCCAGAAATTCGGATGATCTGATCCCGTATTGCGTTTTTAAACCGGAATAGACGGGAATAGACAGGTTGGCCAGACCATAGGCCGCCTGATTTACAGTGATCGGAGTACCCGGGTTAGCGGGCGGATGTGCCTGTACAATATTAGGCTGGGTTACCCGAAGGTAAGATCCGGAAAGGCTCAAATCAGGTAATTGCTTTTGTTTTGCAATGAGCGTGTTTGCCGAAGCCTGCTGAATCCTTGCCTGGGATGCCCTCAGAGGTTTGCTGTTTTTGATGCTCAAATCAATGGCTTCTTCCAAAGAAATCCTCCTTCCGCTACTGTCCTGACTATATCCTGAAATGGATAAGATCAGCAGCGGAGACAATACCATTGCAGAAATAGTTGTTCTAAGATTCATGAGTTAAAATTGCTTTGTATATATTCTTGATGTGTACGGACAGTCTCTTTTTTACAACGCGTTCAAATTCTTCATCTTTCAGGCCTTCCATATGATGATAGGTTTTGTAAAAATCCAGATTCACCAATGTATGGAATACAGTTCCCATCAGGGTGTTGGTCATCATGGGGATATCAATATTTTTCTTAAACATGCCTTTTTTCTGACCGAGCCGGATCAAATCGTTGATGTATTCGGAATTTTTTGTTTTCATTTTGTCCAGCATCGTAATAATCGACGGATTCTGATTTATGATTTGTTCACATAACAGGATCCGGTGAAAGGTTTTGCGGGACAGAATTCCCTCGATATACATATCCACGAGACTGTACATTTTTTCCAAAGGATCCAGACTGTCATCTTTTAAAAGATTGGCCACTTTTTCTTTTATATTCAGGCTCTTTCTTTCAAAAATCTCCTCCATCAGTTTCTCCTTGGAACCGAAATAGTAGGAAATCATAGCCGTATTGATCCCGGCTGCCTCCGCGATATCGCGCACGGAAGTTCCATCAAAACCCTTTTGTGAGAATAACGACTCCGCCGTGTCGAGCAGCTGGAGTTGTTTTGTTGATAAAGATGGTTTCATGCCGCAAAATTAATTAAACGTTTGTTTAATTCCCTGATTCGGGCAAAAAAAAAAACCGGGTCCTGTGACCGCTTGTCAAAATCACCCTTTAAACAATTGATTACTTGGTATTTTCACTTCTATTAAAAATTTGTTATGAAATTGTTTTTATCTGTTTTTGTTGTGATGATGCTGGTTATTTTCTCCTGTCAGACCCCGGCAGAACAAAATAACAAGACTCAGTCCGACCCGCTGGATATCTCATCGCAGGACAGTTCCATTCGACCGCAATCAGACTTTTATCTCTATGCGAACGGAACGTGGCTTAAAAAAACGGAAATACCCCCCGCACAATCGGTCTGGGGTTCTTCTTCCACCTTATTTGACAGTTCAACGAGTCGCTTACACAGGATCCTGGATTCTCTTGCTGATATTACCAATGCTCCCATCGGATCTATAGCCCAGCAAACCGGAGATCTGTTTGCGAGCGGCATGGACTCAGCCGGAATTGAAAAAAAAGGCTTTCTGCCGTTAAAAGCGGAACTGGACAGCATTGCTTTTATCAGAAACAAAGAAGAAATCAAACATGAAATTGCAAAAGAATATACGATCAATCACAGACCGTACTTTTCATTTTATGTAGCTGCTGATGACCGGAACAGTCTGGTAAATGCCGCCCACTTTGACCAGGGAGGTCTCGGATTACCCGGCCGCGATTATTATTTCAAAAAAGACTCATCTTCGAAAAATATACGGGATGCATATTTAGCTTATATCACGAAAATATTTACGCTCCTGGGACAGCCTGCTTCTGTAGCAGGCCAGCATGCCAAATCCGTGTTTGACCTGGAAACTTCCATAGCGGCTTTTTCAAAATCACCGGTGGAATTAAGGGATCCCATCGCCAATTACAATAAAATATATCTGTCAGGTAACCCGGAACTGAAAAAATTGATCGTTTCATTCGGTATAACTGCGGATACCATCATCTCGGGCCAGCCTTCATTTTATAAAGGATTAAACAAACTTCTGAATAATGCCCCGATTGAAACACAAAAAAATTATTTGAGCTTCCATGTTGTGGATGATGACGCTGATTACTTATCCGGTGATTTTGTTAATGCAAAATTCCAATTCGATAAATATTTGAACGGAGCGACGCAATTAAGGGAAAGATGGAAACGTATGACATCGATGGTGGATGATGAATTGGGGGACAACCTGAGCCGGTTGTATGTTGAGGAATATTTTACAGTCGCAGACAAAGATAGAATCAGCCATATAGTCGATAATATACAATCCAGCTTTGGTGAGAGAATCCGCCAACTGGACTGGATGAGTGATTCAACCAAGCAAAAGGCCCTGATCAAGTTACAAGCCATTGTAAAAAAAATAGCTTATCCCGATCACTGGAAAGATTACTCTTCCATCCATATTACACGTGATGATTTATTATCCAATATCAGGGGAACTTCTCATTACAGGCATGAAAAAGATATTGAAAAAATCGGCAAACCAGTGGACCGTACCGAGTGGCAGATAACTGCTTCTACCATCGATGCCTATTATGACCCTACACAGAACAACATCAATTTTACCGCCGGTATTTTACAACCGCCTTTTTATTTTTCTTCCGGAGATGACGCTGTGAACTATGGAGCCATCGGAGCAGTTATCGGTCATGAAATCACACACGGCTTTGATGACCAGGGCCGGCAGTATGATGCCGATGGTAACCTGAAAGACTGGTGGTCGGCAGAAGATGCTTTGAAATTCAAACAACGTGCAATGAAAATTATTAATCAATACAACAGCTATATCAGCGTAGACACATTTCACCTGAACGGAGAATTAACGGAAGGTGAAAATATTGCTGACAATGGAGGACTCGCGATTACTTACGCGGCGTTTAAAAAAACAGAACAGGGAAAGGGCACAGAGAAAATAAACGGATTAACGCCTGATCAGCGTTTCTTTCTGGCTTTCGCTCAGATATGTAAAATGAAAATCCGAAAGGAACGGCTGATTACACTTGCGCGAACCAATCCTCACTCAGCGCCTAAGTGGCGGTTAAATGGTTCTGTCTCCAATATGCCCGCATTTTATGAAGCATTTAATGTAAAAACTTCAGATTCTATGTACAGACCAGACAGTTTACGGGTTAAAATATGGTAATGTTCCGGTCATATTATGGCCTTGGTCATCATATCAAATACTGGTTAAAACCCTTGTCAGTCAAGGGTTTTAACATTTCATTCCACTAGTAGCCACTATAAAAAAGATCAATATTGGGTTTCATTGCCGCTGAAATGAGGGCTACATTTGTATTGGAATTGAAAATTATACATACATCAAATCAGTTCCCAGGTTGGTTTCCAACGCTGACGTTTGCAAAAGATCTTACTGCCATAAGACGATTCTTGCCACAAAGATTTTTTAATCATTTTTTCACTACTAAAATCGTCACATTATGAAACGAGTATTCGCAAACTTCAATCTTAGAAAATCGGCATCAGTTCTCGGAGCAGCTGCTCTGTTGACACTTGGATCAGCAAAGGCCCATGCAACACCGATCATCGAAAAAATTATCAGCCCGACCGACCAACAGGTAAATGTAACTTTTGTCGGAACAACTGATAACAGCTTTGTATTTCATCTTGATTTTGATAACAAATCCGGAGAAAAATTTACACTGATCGTTAAAAATGATGCAGGAGATATTGTTTACCAGGCTTCTTACAATGACATTCATTTCGACAGGAATATCCGCATACAGAAGGAAGATACCGAAGTGCATCCAACATTTGTAATCCGTACGGCCACTGAACAGGTTGAACGTAAGTTTTCTATAAACCGTCAGGTTTCTGAAAATTATGTTGTTACATCTTTAAAGTAAAAGCAACCTTTTAAAAAAACCTTCCGACAGCCGTCGGAAGGTTTTTTGTTTAAAGCTCAGTGCCTACCTGATGGTAGCTATACGTAATACATAACATCCGTCGTATAACGCGACTGAGCAACACACGTAACGCGGAACTAATCAGGATTTTCCGCTTCTGGTGACAAGCCAGATAATGATTCCGATAATAAAAACGACAATTAATATTCCAACCCATACACCCGCTTTAAAAATTCCGCCGACTACGGCGCAACTATTCAGAAATATGGCGGTCAGGATTAATAAAAGGGTTAATGATTTTTTCATTTTTAATAAATCCATTGAAATATCATGCCAGGTGAAATAATCTGTTAACCACGGTTTAACGCATGCATGTAATTTGAAATCAATACCTGCTATTGATCCGGACCCGCTGTGATCAGTGATACCCTATCCCGTAAGCCAGGTCAGGCCGGCTCTCCTGACGGTTCTTAGAACCTGAGAACTGGCTGTAATCGGCCAACCTGATCGTTACCTGGAATACACAACACCCCATCATAATAATCTACCGTCGCAGGGTCCGGTAAGGACTTCCAAAGCCATACAATTCATTAAGAAACGATTCGTCATGTCTGAGTTTCTCTCAGCATTCCACCATTAGCGTCGTGGAAATCCGGTCCGGTAGTTCGTAGTTTACCGGTCCTGTGATTTTAAGATAGACGGCCCGGAGCAGCATTTCCCGGATTCTCTGGTCCCACCCCTTTTTCTTCTCAGGGTGGTTTTCCCCCGGCGGAATTCCAGAAAAAAAGCTCTTGGTTCCTGATGGAATAAACTAGATTTGGGTCTTATAAGATCATCATGAAACTTTTTGTTGCCGGACTCCCTTATGATTTTGACGATACCGACTTAAAAGAAATGTTTGAACTCTATGGTGAAGTCGTTTCTGCTAAAGTGGCCATCGATCGCGAAACCCGCAAAAGCCGGGGATTTGGATTTCTGGAATTGAGAAATGACCTCGAAGGAAAAGAAGCCATCGACGCATTAAATGGCGCAAGACTTCGCGGCGGAAAGGAACTGGTTGTACGTGAAGCAGAAGATAAACCCCGCGATAGCCGGGATCATAATAGTGGAGGCGGATACCGGCCCAGAAGATAAATCATCCATTGAGCTTTAGAAATCCCCCATCGATCGGATAGTCGTTACCCGTTATAAACGAGGCTTCATCCGAACAGAGATATAATGCCAGTGCGGCAACTTCCTCAGGACTTGCCATCCGCCCGATTGGCTGACTCGCCGATAATTTTTTAAACATTTCTTCCTCCAGACCTGCATAATTTTTTGCGATAAACCCGTCCACAAAAGGTGTGTGAACGCGCGCGGGCGATATCGAATTACAACGGATATTATATTTAATATAATCTTTCGCGATGGACAGTGTCATCGACATGACGGCCCCCTTGGTCATGCTATAGGCAAACCGATCGGACAGCCCGACCTGCGCTGCTATGGACGCCATGTTTAAGATTACACCACCCTTCGCTTTCATGTGAGGAATGCAGTTTCTGACCATGTGATAAACACCTTTCACGTTGACAGAAAATAATTTTTCAAAATCTGCTGCATTTGTATTTTCCACGGTTCCGATATGTGCTATTCCTGCATTATTAACCAGTATATCCGGAACCTGAATTTTCACAATGTAGCTGATTGCGTTCTGAACCGACAATTCCTGGTCAACGGGGCAGACCAGAAATTCTGCCTGACCGCCGGCCTGCGTGATCTGGTTAACCGTTTCGGCAGATCCACTTTCATCTATATCGAGAATATATACCCGGGCGCCCGCGCCTGCAAAAACACGGCTGATGGCTTTGCCAATTCCGGATCCGCCGCCTGTGACAATGGCTGTTTTATTTTTTAAACTATACATAAAAATTCTTCAAATGCAAACCCGGATATCCGCCTGATTTTTTACAGCGTTGCAGATTTAAAATGTTCTATGAAAATAAGGTAAATTTGCATCCATTTTTATCCATGACGCAAAAGCTCCACAATCTGTCATCCCTGCTCGAAGGCGAATTGTTTACTGACGAAACAACAAGGATATTATACGCAACCGACGCGTCCGCTTATCGTGAAATGCCGCTTGCCGTGGCCATCCCAAAGTCGGTGGAAGACCTGAAAAAATTAATTTTATTTGCCCGCGAAAATCAAACCTCGCTCATTCCACGAACAGCCGGCACTTCACTGGCAGGACAGGTGGTTGGAAAAGGAATCGTAGTGGATGTTTCCAAAAATTTTACAAACATTCTGGAATTTAATAAGGAAGAAGCCTGGGTGCGTGTGCAGCCTGGCGTGATCCGTGATGAACTCAATCTTTTCCTGAAACCGCATGGTTTACTTTTTGGACCAGAAACGTCAACGGCCAATCGTGCGATGATCGGCGGCATGGTAGGAAATAACTCCTGCGGTTCTAATTCAATAGTATATGGAAGCACCCGTGACCACCTGATGGAAATAAAAGCGCTGCTGAGCGATGGAACCGAAACTGTTTTTCATAGCCTGAGCCTGGATGCATTTCATCAAAAATGCGAAGGAGACAGCCTGGAATCAAATATTTATAAAACGATCCGAAGTTTACTGGGCAATTATGAGAATCAGCTTGATATCAGAAAAGAATTTCCCAGAAAATCCATCGGAAGAAGAAACACGGGTTATGCACTGGATTTACTATTGGATACTGCACCATTCAGTGCGGGTGGACCAGATTTTAATTTCTGCAAACTCATAGCCGGTTCGGAAGGAACACTGGCTTTTATCACAGAAATTAAATTGCACCTGATTCCCCAGCCCCCCAAAGAAACCGGTTTGTTATGTGTCCATTTTAACAGTATTGACGAATCTCTGAGGGCTAACCTGATCGCACTCAGGTATAAACCCAGTGCCAGTGAACTGATCGATCACTATATTCTTGAATGCACAAAAGATAATATTGAACAAAACAAAAACAGGTTTTTCGTGCAGGGAGATCCGGGCGCCATCCTGGTAATCGAATTTAAAAAAAACACAAGGACTGAAATAGAAAGTATCGTTGTTCCCTTGGTCGAGGAACTAAAAGCGGCGGGATTGGGTTATCACTTCCCCCTGCTGTTTGGCGAGGATACGAATAAGATCTGGACTTTGCGTAAAGCCGGACTGGGACTTCTGGGCAACATGCCGGGTGATAAGAAACCGGTGCCTGTTGTGGAAGATACTGCCGTAGACGTACAGGACCTGCCTGCATATATTGGGGAATTTAATAATCTGCTTACGAAACATGGCTTGCATTCTGTTCACTATGCTCATGCAGGATCCGGTGAAATTCACCTAAGGCCCATTATCAACCTCAAGACGGAAGAAGGAAATCAGATGTTCCGGACCATCGCTACGGAAATAGCCGGACTGGTAAAAAAATACCAGGGCTCGTTGAGCGGGGAACATGGAGATGGCAGGCTGAGAGGGGAATTTATAAAAAAAATGGTAGGTGATCATAACTATGAAATTTTCAGGGCCGTCAAAAAAAGCTGGGACCCGCTAAATATTTTCAACCCCAATAAAATTGTCGACACGCCACCCATGAATACCATGCTCCGGTATTCACCCGGACAAAAGACTCCACACTTCAATACGATATTTCGATACTACAAACAGGACGTGCTGCAACATGCTGAACAATGTAATGGGTCCGGTGACTGCCGGAAGACGAAATTATCAGGAGGCACTATGTGTCCTTCTTTTATGGCTACCAAGAATGAAAAAGACACAACGAGGGCTCGTGCGAATATCCTCAGGGAATTTCTGACGAATTCTGAAAAACTCAACCGGTTCGATCACCAGGAAATTTACGATGTGATGGATCTTTGTTTAAGTTGCAAGGGCTGCAAGTCAGAATGCCCCTCTAATGTGGATGTAGCAAAATTAAAAGCAGAATTTCTTCAGCAATATCATGATGTGCACGGCGTACCCTTCCGTTCAAAGCTGATCGCACGTTTTACTGCGACAGCGCGTCTTGGATCGATCGCACCCGGATTGTACAATTTCCTGGTTACAAATCCATTTACAGGAGGCCTTATTAAGAAATTTTCCGGATTTGCCGCTGAACGCTCCATGCCCGAACTGTCAAAGGAACATTTGTTAAGCTGGTATAATAAAAATTTGAAAGGGAAAAGTAAAAATTCAAAGAGAAAGGTTTATCTGTTCTGTGATGAATTTACAAATTATAATGATGCTGAGATCGGTATCAAGGCCATACTTCTGCTGGAAAACCTGGGGTATGAGGTAGTCATACCAAAACATGAAGAAAGCGGCCGTACCTGGTTGTCCAAGGGACTTGTCAGAGATGCAAAAAAAATAATCAATAAGAATATTTCCCTTTTAAAAAAGATAGTTACGAAGGAAACCCCCCTGATAGGAATTGAGCCAAGTGCGATACTTGCTTTCCGGGACGAATATGTAGACCTGGCGGATGATGATCAGTTCGAGGATGCGAAATCGCTTGCGAAAAATGTCTATCTGATAGATGAATTCATAGCCGCTGAAATAAAGGCCGGACATATTGAAAAAAAACTGTTTACTAACGATGCCAGGCTGATCAAATTGCACGGCCACTGCCAGCAAAAGGCCCTGTCCTCGGTGTCATTTTCTGCAGCGATCCTTTCATTCCCGGAAAATTATCAGGTCGAGACCATTCCCTCAGGTTGTTGTGGAATGGCCGGCTCATTCGGTTTTGAAAAAGAACATTATTCCATTTCCATGCAGATCGGAGAACTGGTTTTGTTACCTGCCGTACGCCAGTTACCGGATGATGTGATCATTGCCGCAACGGGAACCAGCTGCCGCCATCAAATAAAAGACGGAGCAGATAAGAAAGCATATCATCCCGTAGAGATTTTGTATGATGCACTCGTTAAGCCGAAAGCTTAAAGCGCAAAGCGTAAAGCCTTATTATTTACGACCACTACTATTAAGCTCTGAATGTCGCTGAAAGTAATAACGAATCCATGAATTTTAATATATTACATGAACGATATTTTTATTTCGTAACGCGTTCAGCTTTATGCTTTACGCTTTAAGCTTAAAACCATGAATACAAGAAGAGAATTCCTCCAAAAAATCAGTGGTTCCGCTTTTGGCCTGACTGTTTTGCCAACGATTGCTTCAGCATCATGTGCTAATCTGCCCGGCGAAGTAAACGAAGGCCGGGTACTGAATGTTGCCATTCTGGGGCTGGGGGGTTATGCCACGAGAGTCGCAGCCGCGATGGTAAATTGTAAAAGAGCTAAACTGACCGGCCTGATCAGCGGAACACCTGAAAAAATCAAAGCCTGGCAGGCAAAATATAATATCCCTGATAAAAACTGCTATAACTACGAAAATTACGACGCCATAAAAAATAACCCGGATATTGATGCGGTGTACGTAATTACACCCAACGCGTTACACAAGGAAGAAGTTATACGTGTTGCGGCAGCCGGTAAACATGCCATCAGCGAAAAACCGATGACCATCAGTGTAAAGGATGGAGAGGAAATGATTGAAGCCTGTAAGAAAGCAAATGTCAAATTGCTGGTTGGCTATCGCATGCATTTTGAGCCCCATACCCTGGAAATCATACGGATGCGGAATGCGGGCGAATTTGGTAAAATAACTTTTTTCCAGGGACTTTCAGGTTTTGTAATCGGTGATACGAAACAGTGGCGCCTGAATCCAAAACTCTCGGGCGGTGGTTCAATGATGGATATCGGCATCTATTCGGTTAATGGTTCCCGTTATATGGTGGGCGAAGATCCCATTTGGGTGAACGCCGTGGAAACTAAAAATGATCCGGTTAAGTTTGTCCAGGGTATAGATGAAACAATCCAGTTTCAAATGGGCTTCCCGAGCGGGGCGGTTGCATCCTGTCTTTCCACCTACTCCATGAACTGGCTGGATCGTTTTTTTCTGGACGGATTAAATGGATTTGCAGAACTGCATCCGGCCACGGGTTATGACCCGACTACGGGTCTGACTCATAAAGGCCCATTAAATCTTCCAAATACCATACACCAGGCGGTACAGATGGACGAAATGGCGGCCATCATTTTCGACGGAAAAAAACCAATAGTACCGGTAGACGGTGAAGAGGCCCTTAAAGATTTAAAAGTGATAGAGGGCATTTATAAGTCCGCCCAATCCGGCAAAACGGTGAATCTTCAATTGTAATTTTTTGATGGAAAGTCAGGAAGCAAGCCACCATTCGGCAGTGCGTCTGATTCCTTCCTCATAAGAAGTTGGTTTAAACTGAAACGCTTTTTCAAATTTCGAAGAATCGAATACATAAGGAAATTCATTCTGGTAAAGCATCTCTCCCAGTTCCTTCATAACGGGCATGAACAGGCCAATAATTCCCACCAGCCACTTCGGTAAGACCTGGACTTTATTTTTTGCGTGCATATATTTTGCAGCAATGGAAATAAATTCATTTCCCGTCAGCGCAGGTTTCGCAGTAGGAAGGTGCCAGGTTTGCCCATACGCACTTTCACTTCCGGAAAGCATAAAAAGCGCAACAGCGGCATCCGGTGTATAAGTATATGAATGTGGCTGTTTCGCGTTGACAAACCATTGTGCTGATTTGCCTTTTTTCATTTTTTCAAAAATCATTATACCGACCACGCTGGTTTTCGCTGCGCGGGGTCCATAAAAATCGGCCGATGTGGCAATCATCGCTTTAAGCCCGCCTGAATTCATTTCTTTCAAAAGCATCTCATCTATTTCAGCTCGAATTTTACCTTTAACGCTGCACGGATTGTATGGAGTAGATTCTGTCATACTGCCTTTGACTCTTCCGTACATATATACATTATCAAAGAAAATCAGTCTGGCTCCGGCAGCTTTGCATGCGTCAATCGTGTTGCGCATAATAACTGGCCATTGCGCCCTCCAAACCTTCCTGTTATATTCCAATCCTACCAAAAGATAAACAAAATCAGATCCTTTCACCGCCTGGAATACCTCGTCACGGTTTAATATATCTGCCTGAAAAATATCTGCTCCGGTAATTTTTTTTGGGTTACGGGAAACCAGGCGGATCTTTTGTCCATTCGATTGAAGTACCGGTATCAACTCTTCAGCGATTGTTCCATTTGCACCCAGTATCGTATGAAGCGACATTTTTTAATTGTTAATTTTCAATGGTTAATTGTTAACTGTTGCAAATTAAATGAATCAGCTAAAAAACATTAAATAATAAATGCTCCACACGTATCATAAATCCATTCGGGGCCACCCTTTCCATGTTGCTATACAATTGAAATTTATACCCGATATCCAGGCGCGTCTGACTATTGAAAATAAACTGTACGGCGGGCGCCAGATCGAGAAAATTTTCATTCTCCCCAATCAAATGCTGACCCGCCAGTTCCAGCATCAGGTTCAGGTTCGTTTGTTTATAATTGATATATTCTTTTGGGAATATCAGCCGGCCGGTAGATAAACTAAAATTTATTGCCTGGTCCGCCTGGCCGGCGGGAAGTTTATTTTCAGAACCGTTATTATAAACCTGATTAAAACCAATCGTCCCCGATATCGCCTGCCGGTGCAGGAGTTGCGTGGCAATCAATCCTACTGCATAACCCGAGTTATTGCGGGTGAGATCAATTTCCTGCTGAAAAATAACTGAGTTATTCAGACTCAGTCTGCCATACACCGCCATTCTGAAGTGACGGTTTACCGCATCAGCAGAGTAAATTCTGTACTTGGCATATGTACCGGCGCCCACTGCATGAAAATTACCTCCCTGGTTTGTAAAGAATCCATCGAAGTGTAACATCAGGTTCTTATTTACTCCCCACATCAGTTCCGGGATCAGCTGAACATTGAGCATATTGTCTGTCTTATCATACAACAGCCAGTTGCTCGCCCGAATCCCAAGTGATTTTGCCGGCATATTACTGGCTGGCTCAGAAAAAACAAATAGTTCCTGCGCCCCGACACGATTAAAGTAAAAAACAAACAGCACCCAGACACTGCCCTTTTTCATGAACTTTTTCATATCACGACTGTGGCAGGGTGACGTGGAAAATCCTGTCTCCGTCAGCCGTTGCAGTTTTTAATTCAAACGTTCCGTCATACTTTTTACGGTCCTTTTCCAATAAATAATCCTTGTCAAGGATCAGGAGTTTTCTTTCCCCGTTTAATTTTTGCTTTTGGATATCCACGAAGAAGAAAGTGAAATCATCCAGATGTAATGCGGAATCATTGGCTACTTCCACGTTGTTGAAATTGGCTTTTACTTCCATCCAGGCAACCGAAAAGCCTGCATCCAGTACAGCCTTTTTAAGATCGGCCAGGGAAACGTTCTGAGCATCTTTAAACTGTATGTGATAACTGGAATGCGCAATATCCTCCTGAACCTTTGCCACGGAGGGAAGTTTTTTGAGCGACTTATAAATCGCCCGGCTGCACATGCTGCAGGTGAGGCCGCTGGCCTGTAATGAAACAGATTGTATTTGAGAACTGGCAGCGGACTGTATAAGAAGTCCGAAAACGAGCATATATATATAAAGGGATTTCATAATTTAATTTTTAAATGACGAATAATAAGATAAAATGAAATAATATAACCGGAATAGCTTTCCGGTGAGGGTGCATAACAGGGAGAGATCAAATCAGTAAAAGACAGTTCATCAGGTATAACGGCAAAGGATCTTCACCTGAAGGAGGGCCATGTGAAGGATAATAGATGATGGCTGACGGTTGACAGGGATTTTCCGTAAATGTGTAATAGGTTCTCAGAACAGTAATGAATTTCTTTTGCTGTGTGCCGGAAGAAACGAGATCTGTGATTTTCTGCGATTTGTCGGACTTAATAATCTTTTGCTCATCCTTACAGCAGCCCATGCCCCTGGCAGATTTCTTCATCCCGCAACGATGACAGGTGGTGGAATTCCCTGGTGAAAAACTAAAACTGACAGGTTTGCCCATGCAATAATGCAGGTATACCGAAGCCTCGCAGGAGCTTGATATATATAAAACGGCCAGCAGGAAAAAGAAAACTTTCTTCATGATGCGCTATAAAGATAAACATTTCCCGGCCAGATTCCTATTCGGCCAACCGATCCCGAATATGCGGGACTAACCGTCACCTTTAACATTAACCGTCAAACCCCTCCCGCGCACGGGATCAACCGCCAACCGATGTACAGGAAATGACGTAGTAATAGCCCTCCCGGATCCTGTTTTAACAGGAATGATGTAGAATTGTAGTAGTAACACTTCCGGTTAGCTGCTTATCTTTACTACAATTCAAACAACGATATGCCTAACAGACGCGTTGCCATTCAACAATTACTCCTGATCTGGGCGGGTGTCGCCCTGCTTCCATCCTGTTTACAAAACGATCAGAAAGTTTCCATTCCATTAAAAACGATCCGGATTGATCCGGATGATGAAAATATGCTGGCAGACCTGACAGAAACCATTCTGCCCAAAACAGACAGTCCGGGAGCAAAAGAACTTTCAGCTCATCTATTTGCTTTGAAAATGGTGGATGATTGCTATGCGAAAGTGAATCAGGATAAATATATACAGGGAATGAAAGATTTTGAATCCTATGTAACGAAGAAAACGGGTAAGTCATTTACTGAAAATAATCCTGCTGAAAGACAGGCCATCGTTGCAGAACTCGATCAGCAAAAACCAGCTGAAAATGGAATGGCTTTCTTTTATCAGTCCACAAAAAAATTAACGATTCTGGCGTATACCACCTGTGAATATTATATGACCAAAATCCGCGGATACAATATCATTCCCGGAAAATTCCAGGGTTGTATTCCATTAAAAACCGCATAATCTCAAATTAACTTATTGATATGGGCAATTCGAACGATGGCGTAAAAGCCAGAACATTTGATGCAATTGTAATCGGTTCAGGTATGAGCGGCGGATGGGCCGCGAAGGAATTATGTGAAAAGGGCTTGAAGACACTGGTGCTTGAAAGAGGACGCGATGTTGTGCATCTGAAAGACTATCCCACCACGAACATGCAGCCATGGGAATTTGAACACCGTCTCCAGGTTCCGGAGGCCATCCGGGAAGCCAATCCCGTGGTCAGCAAATGTTATAATTTCAGGGAAGACGCCATGCAGTTTTTTGTAAAGGATAATGAACATCCTTATATCCAGGAAAAACCATTCGACTGGATCCGGGGGTACCAGGTAGGCGGTAAATCATTGTTGTGGGCGAGAATGACACAACGCTGGAGTGATTTTGATTATGAAGGTCCGGCGAGGGACGGGTATGCGGTGGACTGGCCTATCCGGTACAAAGACATAGCACCCTGGTATAGTCATGTTGAGAAATTTGCCGGTATATCCGGAAATAAAGATGGCCTGGACACCTTACCAGATGGCGAGTTTCTGCCCGCGTTGGAATTAAGTTGCGTCGAAAATTATTTCAAGGATTATGTTTCAAAAAATTTTAAGGACCGGCACGTGATTTATTCACGCTGTGCGCATTTGACAGAACCCAAACAAATCCATCTGGATCAGGGGCGCGCCCAATGCCAGAACAGGAATCTCTGCCAGCGCGGTTGTCCCTTTGGAGGTTATTTCGCCGCGAATTCGACTACCATTCCCTGGGCCATGAAAACCGGGAATATGACACTCCGTCCTTTTTCCGTTGTTCATTCAATCATATACGACGAGAAGAAAGGAAAAGCAACAGGTGTCCGGGTTATCGACGCGCATTCAAAGGAAACGATTGATTATTATGCCAGAATTATTTTCGTCAATGCAGCGGCCATAAACACAAATCTCATTCTGTTAAATTCCAAATCCAGCCGCTTTCCGAACGGGTTGGGTAACGACAGTGGTATACTGGGAAAATATTTTGCTTTTCATAATTACAGGGCGCGTATTTCCGCAGAGTATGATGGTTTCCCAGACAGCACTACCGCAGGAGGAAGACCTAACGGAGGCGCCTATCTGCCCAGATTCAGAAATGTGCGTAAGCAGGAGACAGATTTTCTGCGTGGTTATGCTTCAGGTTTCAGCGCCGGAAGATATGGGGGTTCAAAAGCTGACGGATTCGGGACCACATTAAAAGATAATCTCGCAAAAAAAGATCCCGGCCTATGGCATGTAGGATCTCAGATGATGGGAGAAACGATTCCGAAAGAAACAAATTTCCTGAGCCTGGATGCCAATAAAAAAGATGAATGGGGTATTCCTCAAATCCGTTTCGCCATAGATTACGATGAGAATGATGATAAAATGATCAAAGATTTCTTTGAGCAGTTTTCAGAAATGTATACAAAGGCAGGATTTACAAATATAAAGACCAATGATTCACACCAGGCCCCAGGTCTGGATATTCATGAAATGGGTGGGGCGCGCATGGGTAAAGATCCAAAAACATCGATGCTCAATAAATGGAACCAGCTGCATGCCTGTGAAAATGTGTTTGTTACTGATGGCGCCTGTATGACGTCTACTTCTACCCAAAACCCATCACTGACATATATGGCACTTACAGCCAGGGCATGTGACTACGCCGTTTCGCAAATGAAGAAAAACGAACTCTAAAAAACGCAAGGCGTAAAGCATTATTAAATTTGCCAGAGCAACCTGACTGAATTAGCTGTCGGGCCTCAGCGTTGCGCTTTAGGCATTAAGCTTTACGCTTAATAACGTAAGTTGCAGGTGTAACCAATATGTAACTTTTATGGCAACATTCAGGAAGTTTAGCCTGGCTTTACTTTTGGCAATTGGCTTTTGTTCATGCTCCAGTTCGTCCATGAGGATCATGGCAACCTGGGTCAATCCAAAGGAAAAACCAAATCCACAACCCGGCAAGCATAAGACCTTTATTTTCGTCATGACGCAGAATTATGATGCCCAGGTAACTCTTGAAAATGACCTGGCAAAAGCTGCAGCAGACAAAGGGATATTAACCGTTAAAAGCATCGACGCATTCGGGCCGATTCTTACGCTGGACAAATTGCCAAAAACAGAGGTTCTGTTGAAAGCTATCCGTGATCTCGGTTGTGATGGAATATTTACTGTAGCGGTGGTTGATCAGACAGAAAAGACCCATTATGTTCAGGGAGGATATTCCTCCGGTGGATTCGTTCCCTATGCAGGATATGGTTACACTTATACGGGATACTATGCTTATACACCGGCGTTTTATTCTCCCGGCTATTATACTACCGATAAAACGTATTTTATAGAAAGTAATTTATTTAATGCCGATAACGAACAGATGCTGATTTCCATGCAATCCAAAGTGGTAAATCCTCCGGATATCATCAAGGCAAGTAAACAATACACGAAAATGCTGGTGACTGAACTCCAGGCACAGGGGTTTATGAAATAACTACTAAGCTTAAGAAAGTTCCCTGGTTCGTGAAACCATGGGAATGCGGATATCCAGTTTAGAGCCAACTCCCGGATTGGTTTCGAAAATTACCTTGCCGTTAAATGATTCTACCCGGTTGACAATATTTACGATACCCACTCCATTTTTCTTAATTCCCACTTCGAATCCAATACCATTATCATGCATTAAAATATGTATCCACTTATCCTCGGCGAACATTTTTATTTGTACCCTCGATGCCGATGCATGTTTGTAAACGTTATTAAGATGTTCCTGTATGATCCTGTAAATATTGAGCTTTAAATCGTCTAATATATCGGGTTGATCCGGCAACGTGTAATCAAAAGAGATTTTAAATCCAATTCCTTCCTCCATTATTTTGATCATGGATTGTACCTGATCCTTTAAATCAAATCCTTTCAAAGGTGTCACATGCTTCCTGCTCAATACACGGATTTCAAAAATAGTGGCGTCAATGAGACGGATGGATTTGTCAACAAAATCCTTTTTTCCAGCGGATGTTAGTTTGGCCGTACTCAGACACATTCTTGCGCTGGCCAGGAGCTGATTTACATTATCATGCAGTTCCTTTCCAATGAAATTACGTTCTCTTTCCTGTGCCTTAATAACTGCCCTGGTTATCTTTTTTTGTTCCTGGTCTATCTGTTCCATTTTTTCAAGCTCCATCGCTCTTTGTAACTTTCGGATTTCAGTTACGTCACGAACGATTCCCATGATACTGTCTTCGCCAAATTTCTTAAGATTGGCCTCCGTTTCTATCAGCGAACCATCTTTATGCACCATGACCCGGTCTCTGAAAATGTGTTTGCCTTTCATCAGCAGATCGTTTCGCATCGGTTTCTCCTTCAGCTGGGTCGGGCAGATCAGTGAAGCAACATTCATCCGCAGTAATTCTTTTTTTGTATACCCGAATAATTTGCAAAAGCTGCCATTTACATCAGTAAAATTTCCTTTGAAATCAGTTACCAGGATAGGATCCGAAGCCTGTTCAAAAAGCGACCGGTATTTTTTTTCATTATCCTTGATCTTCCGTTGTGCCCTTTCCCTTTCCGTCAGATCAATGCCTGTTCCGAGCAGGCAAAGTTTTCCCTCGTATATCACTGAACTTCCATTCAGATAATAAAGCTTGCGATCGCCGTTCTTATTTATAATTTCCGCCTCCGTTTCATTATACCCTTCTTTATAGACCTTTCGGGTGGCGGCATTCATTTTGTCGTGATCAGCAGGATCAAAAAATGCCAGGGGATGTATTTTTTCAATCTCCGTTCTGCTATATCCGGAAGCTTTTTCAAAATTAAGATTCCAGCGCAGATACCTGCCTGTATGATCCTGTAAATAAAAAATCCCCGGAAGGCAATTGATGACCAGCTCAGAAAGTTCATTTTCTTCGATTAACCGGTTGGCAAAAGAATAAGGCTGGCTACCATCCGTAAATGAAAGTATTTTTAAAGCATCCCCGATCGCCTTATCAGAATTGGTATTCATCTTTGATTTTGAGTTGTAATAATCCAGACGGCAAGCAAACCTATTATCAGCTATGATTATTACGCCATGCCTATGACCGACACGTTAAATAAATAGGGTTGCAAATTTAGCGATTTTACTCATAATATTTACTTAAAATGTTCGAAAAGTGTAAATTGTAAGGTCTTGAACATGAATGTTGTAGAAAGAATGTGCAGGATAATTTACATATTGGCTATAAATAAAAAAACCTGCCTTCCGGCAGGTTTTCAGTAAGAAATCCAATGCTGCTATTTTTTATTTTCCTTCTTTTCGCTTTGCCAGTTTGACTGATCGCTTCCTTGTTTACCGGAATGATCCTTTTTTCCCTGCTTGTTTTGCTGGCCCATGGATTCATTTCTGTCACCGGTTTGGGCATTGTTTCCCTTTCTTTGCTGATCTCTTTCTGTTTGATTCCTTCCGGAATCGTCCTGATTTGTGTGTTTCATATAGATCAATTTATAATCCTATAGTTTCAAACATTATGCCCGCCGCACATGTTCTGTCACTATGATTTATTTTTAACAGGATGGGGATTCTGTTCCGGGTTCGACTCTCAGAAGTGGATAAAATTGCCCTTATCAATAAAAGTTCCGTTCGTAATACTTCCAAAACATTTATATATTTTTTGGTTTTTTAAAATATAAGTCCTGTTCATCCGTCTTCCTCTTAGTACATGATGCAGGCAGAAACGATACAAGTTCAGATGACCGACTCAAAAGCTAATTCCATAACTGCCATTGTCAGAGATTACAGACAACGTTTATTGGGATTTATACGGAAGAGGGTCACCAACGAAGCCGACGCGGAAGACATTCTGCAGGATGTTTTTTACCAACTTTTAGGAAACAAGGAACCGATCGATCAGGTCGCCTCATGGCTTTTTACGGTAGCGCGTAATAAAATCATCGACAGTAAACGAAAAAAACAACCCCTGGCCATGGATTTTCTTTTTTCAGATACGGAGGATCCTGAAATGAGTGCATGGGTGGGTATACTGATGGACGATTCTTCAAATCCCGAAACGGTTTATTTAAGAAACCTTTTCCAGGAAACGCTTAAAGAGGCTTTGGACGAATTACCCGAAGAACAAAAACAGGCTTTTGTTCTGAATGAACTTGAGGGCATTCCATTTAAACAAATATCCGATGAAACCCGCATTCCTGTAAATACGCTGATTTCAAGAAAACGATACGCCGTCCTTTATTTGAGGCAGAAACTCACCGTTCTGCACGACGCATTAAAAAATTACTAAATAAAATACAATGATACATTCCAGATTTCCCCGGTTTATTCTCTTTCTCCTTTTTATTTTCGCGGTCCTGGTTCCGCTGGGCTTCATCATCATGGCCCTTTGGAATAATATACTGGCTGTTATTTTTCCGATAGCCCTCATTAATTTCTGGCAGGCACTGGGCCTATTTCTTTTATCAAGAATATTATTTGGAGGTTTTCCAGGCAAACCAGGCTGGGCCGGTCGCCGACATAACCGTCGTGAAATGGAAGAAATGAGAAATAAATGGTTCAATATGTCACCGGAAGAAAGGCAAAATTTCAAACAAAACCTAAGGGGTCGCTTCCGCGGCTGTCAGCCACCGGTCACTCCGGAGTCACCAGCTTCTGAACAATCACCGGTCTAGTTTGACAAATCAGCTTATGTAAAGTAAACTGATACTTCCGCCCATACACAGGGTGAAACATAAATTCTCACATTTTTCACTCTTACGATCCCGTATTCTGCGGGATCACCTAATGAAGTAATATCTTGAGGGGCCTTTGGCCCCTTTTTTTATAGTTTTCACAGATTCAATCATAACATGTAAATGACGGCTACCCGTACAAGGATAAATATCTTCGTCCTGCTTCGTAAATCATTTGAAGAATTCAGGAAGAATGATCCCCTGAGAATGGCAGGGGCTACCGCGTTCTTTACAACCTTCGCCCTGCCAGCTGTTCTGATCATCCTGATACAGGTTTTCGGACTTGTACTCAACCCCCATTTTATGAGCCGGCAGTTATTTATAAATCTGGGTGAGGTCGTCGGCAGGAATACAGCGGTTGAACTACATAAAACACTTTTCAATGTCAGGCTTCTCTTCAGAAACTGGTATGAGGCCACACTGGGTTTTCTTTTTTTGATCTTTGTAGCCACTACCCTGCTGAAAGTGATCAAAGATTCCTTAAACCAGCTTTGGAATATCAGAACGGTTACGAAAATGGGATTCGGGTTTACCCTGCTTACGAGGGTAAAATCCTTCGCGGTTATTCTGATTGCAGGTGTCTTATTTTTGGTTGTCTTATTGGCAGAAGGTGGTCTCGATATGGTTCAGAAAACAGCCGATGGACCGGTTATACAGCATGGCGTGCTGGCCAAAACCTTTATGCGTGAGATCATTCTGCTGCTGATGGTTACAGTTTGGTTTTCGATGTTATTTAAATTTCTGCCTGATGCCAGGCCTTCATGGAAAACGGTAATGGCCGGAGCCTTTTTTACGGGATTTCTGTTTACAATTGGAAAATTGCTGCTGCAGTGGTTATTATCGTATAGCAGCATGCAAACGATTTATGGTGCATCCACTTCCTCCGTATTGCTTCTATTATTCGTTTTCTATTCTTCCTTTATATTTTATTACGGCGCCTGTTTTACTAAAATTTGGGCCGAATCATTTAATAAGCCTATTCCGCCGGCAAAGCACGCCGAAAAATATGAATGGTCGCATGTGAGAGCGTAGATTATTTTGGTTTGAATTCCATTTTTACACCAATTCCCTTCCCAGCCTTTTTCTGCTCAGCCGTTTGGTAGATGGTTTTGGTCATGGTCCCCAAAAATTTCCCTCCATATTTGAGATAACTGATTGAATCAGATTTCTTGATAATGGTTGCCTTGTCTATGTCGGCGGCCGTCAGCTCCCGGTCCAGATATTTGGTCAGATACTTTTTTGCCATGTGGTGGTCCACATTCGTTTTTTCAATTTGTGCCATCGGTATTTCTTTTTCCGGAAATATCTTCGACACGGAAATTTTAGCAGGGGACTTCCGTTTAGCCGGCAGTTTTGCTGGAATTGTTTTTACTGCCTCAGGCCCGGTTTCCCCGGCCTGGACGGCTGTTTTTGATTTTGGTGCCACTGTAAAATGTTTATGATTCAGGTAAATATAGGCATAATAAAAGCAAGGCCTCGAAAGGCTTAGAAGCGAACAGTAGAAAGTCTTAGATTAGCAGTCTTAAAAAGACAGGTCCATGAAGCTGATAAGGTGGAAAAAAGGAGACAAAACCCTACCGGGCGTGGTGCTCGAAAACCAGTATTCCGATGTCTCTGCCTTAAACGAGGACTATAACGAGCGCTTTTTTGAAACGGGCGGACTTCTTCGGTTAAAAAAATTCCTGGAGGATCACAAACATGATATAAAAAAACTGGAAGATACCGTTACGCTGGACAGCCCCATTGCGAGGCCCTCGAAGATCGTATGTATTGGCCTGAACTATGCAGATCACGCCAGGGAAACCAAAGCGCAGCCTCCTGCAGAACCCATAATCTTTTTAAAATCGACCACCGCATTATGCGGTCCTTTTGATCCCATCATTATTCCCAAAAACTCCAGGAAAACAGACTGGGAAGTGGAACTGGCCGTTGTGATGGCGAAAAAAGCTTCTTATATATCGGAGTCTGAAGCACTGGATCATATTGCCGGTTATTGTTTACATAATGACGTCAGCGAAAGGGAATTCCAGATTGAGCGGGGCGGGACCTGGGACAAGGGAAAGGGCTGCGATCACTTTGCGCCCCTGGGGCCGTTCCTGGCGACGGCAGATGAAATTCCCGATGTAAATAATCTCAGATTATGGCTTACAGTAAATGGTAAAACCATGCAGGATGGAACTACCGCCAACCTGATTTTTAAAATCCCCTTCCTGGTTTCATATATCAGTCAGTTTATGACCCTGCTGCCCGGCGACCTCATTTCCACCGGCACTCCGGCGGGTGTTGCCCTGGGAATGAATCCACCCCCCTACCTCCTTCCCGGGGATATTGTTGAACTGGGCATCGATGGGCTGGGTACATCCCGCCAGACACTGGTTTCATGGCAGCCAGTTACATGACCATTCCAGCAAACTACACAATCCGGTTTTAACCAGTAAAAGAGTTGGTTAATTTGGATGAGTATTCAGGACGCAAGGATCGAATACCACTACCATTAAACCTTACATATGAAATTGCAGGAAAGTATGACCGGCTTTTACTATGTCGGCACCAAACGGGCTATCATTACTAAACTTGTCAACATTTACAAGCGCGGTTATGCTTCCGGCAAATTGAATGAGTCAATGACAGAGTTGCTAAATAAAGATCATATCCTGCCACAGGTTATTATATGCGATGCCTCTTTTGGATTTACCGCCATTAAAAAGTGGTCCGACTTGTTGATGACAAATGAGCGACTACATGGCATCCCGCTGATCATCGATTCAGAAAACATAAACGCTCTTGAAAACTTTCAATTCATCCG
>Ga0206929_1023_pt1 | contig 42891 bp, 34 predicted proteins | sample Alteio_BWOrgHeat_19_FD_152929 | JGI IMG/M metagenome (GOLD analysis project Ga0206929, IMG submission 152929) | Enriched cells from forest soil in Barre Woods Harvard Forest LTER site, Petersham, Massachusetts, United States -... | ecosystem: Environmental > Terrestrial > Soil > Temperate forest >...
AAAACGGACGCCGAAAGATTTATCAATTCATTTATCAATGTTCTTTTCTCTTCCCTCGTGGGCGTGGGATTTCTGATCTGGTACAGCATTAATAAAAACTGGTTATTGATTCCCGTGTTTTTTGTTGGCATTATTCTTCTGGGTTCGCTGACGGGTTTGTTATCAAAAAAAATAAAAACAGTTCAGCGTTCGATCAACAAACAAACAGATGCACAGGCCGGAGTGATTACAGAGAGCCTGCGTAATATAGAACTGGTAAAAAGTCTGGGTCTTACATTTCCTGAAATCAGACGACTGAATGAACAAACCAGAAAAATATTTGATCTTGAAATGTTCAAAGCAAAAAGAGTAAGCTTTTTATCCTTTCTGCAGGGTAATGCATTAAACCTGCTAAAACAATCCATCCTGTTTATCTTGCTCTGGTTAATCTTCCGCAAAGTATTAAGTACCGGAGAACTCATCGCCATGCAATTCATATCAACGGCCATCTTTGTTCCATTGCAGGATCTGGGAAATATGATTTTGCTTTACCGTGAAGCAGATGCGTCTTTGAGAAGCTTTGACCGGCTCATGGATAAACCGATTGAGAAAAGACCGGAAAATCCTGTCGAGATCGGGGATCTTGACAGCCTGCGTTTTGATAAAGTAGTATTCAGGCACAAAACAGCCCAATTCAATGCCATCGACGGAATTTCTTTTTCGATTCATACCGGACAAACGATTGCCTTTGTGGGTCCTTCGGGTTCCGGGAAATCTACGCTGGTAAAATTATTGGTGGGTTTATACATTCCCGTCAGCGGAAAAATTTATTTTAACGACCAGTTTTCCACCGACATCCGGTACAATCCCCTGAGAAGGCAGATTGGTTTTGTAACCCAGGATACACAACTTTACGCCGGTACCATCAAAGACAATATGTTGTTCGTGAAACCGGGAGCCACGGATGAAGAAATAACAGAGGCGCTGAGAAAAGCATCTGCTGCAGCACTCATCGCAAAAGCTTCTCATGGAATTTATACCCTGCTGGGAGAAAACGGGATGAAATTATCCGGCGGAGAAAAGCAGAGATTATCGATCGCCCGTGCATTATTACGTCAGCCCCGTCTGCTGATTTTTGATGAAGCCACATCGGCACTCGATTCGCTGACCGAAGAAGATATAACAAAAACGATCCGCGGCATTTCAGCCAGCAAAGAACAAATGACCATTTTGATAGCTCACCGTTTATCGACCATCATGCATGCCGATACGATCTACGTTTTGGAAAAAGGAAAAATCTCTGAAACCGGATCGCATCAGGAACTGCTTGAACAAAAAGGATTATACTATGCCCTCTGGCGCCAGCAGGTAGGCGAAAGAAAATGAATGGATCTTCTTAATATTTGTAAATAGCATATCCCCATGGTTCGATATTCCAGGGCTTATTGCTCAACGGTTCATTTTTACCTGCAAAAACATTGTAAGGATTTCCTGCCAGTGATTTATCATTGACGGTAACGGTCTGTTCTTTATCTGAAAGATTTAGTATGACAAAAATTTTGTTACCCTCCTTTTGTCTTACATAGGCATACAGCGCTTTTTCATTTCCTGCTTTTACTTTTCTGAAAGATGCATTCGGAGCCAGGGCAGGGTTGTTTTTTCGAAGAGTAAGTAAAGTTTTGTAAAATTTCGCTCTTCCAAATTTTCCAAATACGATCGGATCCTTGTCGAAAAACTTTAATGGTCTGAGTACGGGCTCTTCCTGACCACTATAGATCAGCGGCACACCACTGACCATCGTCTGCGTGAAAACGGCAAATGGCGCGTGAGACCTGCCGGGAAAAGATCCATAGTCGGCTTTATTCCAGCTGTTTTCATCATGATTGCTTGTAAAATACATTTGTATCGTATTGGATGGATACATCACGGCATTCTGTTTTTGAATACTGTCCAGGCCAAAAGCAGGACGGTTTCCCTTCGCAATTTTTTCCATCATATGAAACATATGCCAGGGATAAACAGCATCAAAACCGGATTTCGGCAGATAACTGCTGTCTCCTTCTGCCAGCATGAATATATTTTTGATGGTTTTAAGTTGCGGGATACATTTTTGCCAGAATGAACCGGGTACATTCCAGGCCACATCACATCTGAAACCATCAATATTTGATTTGACGAGCCAGAATTTCATAGACTCAATCATACTGTCTTCCATGACCGGATTTTGATAATCCAGTTGCCGGGTATCCGCCCAATCCTTGGCAACGGCGGCTTTTCCCGAACTGTCCTTTACAAAAAAATCAGGATGTTCCGTGAGCCATCGGTTATCACCACCTGTGTGATTCGGGACCCAGTCAATAATTACTTTCATACCCATACCATGAATTTGTTTTACCAAGGTGATCCAGTCATTAATGGTCCCGAATTCCGGATTCAGCGCCGTATAATCAGCCACTGCATAATAACTTCCCAAAGTTCCTTTCCGGTCCACCTTGCTGATCGGGTTTAATGGCATGAACCAAAGAGTTTGCACTCCCATCGATTTCAGGCGAGTTAGATGTTTGGCAAAAGCATTGAGCGTTCCTTCCGGCGTGTATTGCCTTACATTCACTTCATATATATTTCCCTGCATGATCCAGGCCGGGTGTCCGTCGGTTGAATCTGATTTGGAAATAACAAGTTGGGGATTTTGAGAGAATGAGCATAAAACCAGAAGTTGCAGAATGATCAGTCCAATGATTTTTTTCATGACCGCAGATTTCAACGTTTAATTCTCTCAAAAATAAAGACTCCTTTTTTATTGGCGACGATTATATCCGGTAGTCCATCCTGGTTCATATCCTTTACAACGACCAGTAATCCGACGCCTGAGTCATCGTCTATCAAATGAGGCAACCATACAGGCGATGGACCGGGTTTGTATTCGTACCAATACAAAACCGATGGCTCATGTGCCCCGGGATCGCGACCGAGATGGGCGTAATAACGCTTTCCCGTGACAAGGTCAGGATGACCATCCCCATTAATATCTGCCAGAGCGAGCGCATGGGTTTCAGAAAACGCTTTATTTATTTCGTGATGTTTGAATACAATTTGACCGGCTGCGTCTTTTATTTGTTCATGCCACCAGATCCCATAATTATGTGCCGAAGCACTGATTATATCCACATCACCGTCCTCATCCAGATCCATAACATACATCTGCGAACAATCCTCTCCAAGATCGACAGGGTGAAATATCCAGTCTGATTGTGTAACATCCACTGGCGATTCCCACCATCCTTTTGTGACAATAACATCCGGTCTCCCATCCTGATTCATGTCGCCCCAGCCAAGGCCATGTGTGTACATGTTGGTCGCGAGACCTGGATTATTACTAATAATATATTTCCTCCAGACAGTATCTCCTTTTACAGAGGGCGATTTCAACCAGATCATTTTCTTCTCAACCGGATCATTACACAAAATATCCGGCCTTCCATCGCCATCGATATCCACGAAGGCAGGTGATTCATTTCCGGCATGATCGTAGATTTTATGCATAGTCCATAAAACCTTTTCATTGCGGGGATTTTCATACCAAACCACTTCCTGTCCCGGATAGCCAATGCGGATCAGGTCAATCCATCCGTCCTGATTTACGTCCATACTATAATTGAGAAAAGAATTACTGAACGTGGTATCTGGATTGAAAATTAGTCCTTTAGCAATTTCATGTCTTTTCCAGTCAGGTGCTTCAAACCAGAATGACCCGGCCATCACATCCATCAAACCATCCTTATTCACGTCACCCACGGTTACGCCTTCTGATATGAAATCCTTTGTAAGAATGATTTTTTTAAACCGGACCGAATCCTGTGGCTGGGCAAGTCCTTGGAAGGAGAAAAAAAGGACAAAAACCGGGAGAACGGGGAATTTTTTCATAAACAGCCATTCAGTTTAAAGGTAAATGATCTTAGCAATCACAATATTTACTTTTCCCCGGCGTTGAGCAGATTATCACCACCTCTTTATTGGTTTCAATAACGATATCTGATCCGGGTATCATCCGTATGTTTCATTTACCTGAGCCGGACTAAGTCCATACGAAGTCCATAAACTATTGGACTTCGTATGGACTTGGTATTGATTCATTATAGTTCAAATAAGGTAAAAAGACTTTAAAACCAATCTGATAAATATTTCAACATGGCAAGACAACGCGATGCTCAATTGATAGGAACAGTTAATAATCTGATTTTCTACAAGTTCCGTGGATTTTACTGTATGAGGCTGAAACCTGGCTATGTCAGAAGGACCAGGGCCTCTGTAAAAAGTGGGTTGAATTTCGGAAAAGCCAGTCGGATCGGCAGGCAGATCCGTGATGTTATTTGTCCAATCAATCCATGCAATTCAGACAAAATGATGATTTGCCGGTTTACCGGCGCCCTGAATAAAATGATAAGCTGGAAGGAAAAGGAGGACCCGGCTTCCATGTATTTGGCAAAGGGGTTGCCTTTTGTCAACGAGTTCCAGTTCAATGACCAGGCAGACATGCCACCGGCAATTCAGCCTGCAGTAAATTTTACTGAATCAGGAAAAATGGAAATCCAGATCCCCCAATTTGTATCCGCCGAAACCTTACAGGCGCCCTTTTATACAGATCATATTGTGTTCAAAATGATCGTTACATCAACGAGCCTGACCGAAATGAAAACTGAAAAAGTGGGCATGATTGAGACAAAAATTCCATACAATCATGAAATATTTCAGCCATCGCCTGTATCTATGAATGTAAGTAAGAGCCAGGAGAGACTTATACTCATAGTACTGGCAATTGAGTATTTTGTGAATAAGAAAGACCAGGTTCAAATGGCGACCCCGCCCGGAAGACTTCCTTGCGGCATAGTCTGGGCAGGTTTTCATACAAATTGATTTCATAAACGAATGCAGTTACAGGAAGCGATTTCACTTATTCAAACAGATGAAATCATTCAGGACAAACCAACGACCTGGGCTGATCTCGGCTGCGGTTCCGGACTATTCACCCGGGCACTGGCTGGCTTGTTATATACGGGCGGCACGATTTACGCGATAGACAAGAATATATCTTCTTATCAAAAGAATTCATTCCCAGGTCAGGTCCTCGTAACTACCATCGAGTCTGACTTCGTACGGGATGATTTGAATCTGCAGAACCTGGACGGAATTTTAATGGCCAATTCACTTCATTTTGTCAGGAAAAAAAAACAATTTATTGAAAAGTTAATTCCGCTTTTCCGTTCCGCACCTGTCTTTCTAATGGTGGAATATGATACGGATCTTCCCAATCCCTGGGTGCCTTATCCGCTAAGCTTTGGAAAATTGAAAAACCTATTTACAGAACTCGGATTTGGCGTGGTTAAAAAAATAAACGAAAAAAAATCTCTTTATCACAGCGGTAAAATATATTCTGTTTTCATAACCCGCTGATGGTTTCATCCACCAGATGTTTTAATCCGATATAACGTTCATTCCTGCCCTCATTTTTCAGGTAGAAGGTCATTAAGAATGCGCAATAATGTTTTTCATTTTCAATCCAGGGGAAACTTCCAAAAAGACCCGGACTTGTGGCCCAGACACTTGGTTTCCCGTCTTCAGATTTATCCACCCATTCTCCGTATCCATATCCCAATCCCTTTGCTTCGGCAGGTGAATATTCAACTTTTACATTGGAAACCATGCGATTGATCTGCATTTCATTTACACTCTGTTCGCTGAGAATCTGTTTACCTTCAAAACTGCCTTTGTTTAAAATCATCGTTAAAAATCTAAGATAGTCCTCTGTTGTACTCCGGGCTCCTCCTGCAGGCAGGGCAACTTTCTTTTTTCCGAAATCAGTATTCTTCATTCCCAGCGGTTCAACGATACGTTCGGCAAATAATTCCTCAAATGATTTTCCGCTGATTTTTTCTATCACCGCGCCGGCAATCTGCAGTCCGGCGTTACTATAATGAAAGGTTTTACCAGGTTCTCCTTCCATCGGCAACGAAGCAATCAGCTCCATCGCCTGATCCATACTGTTGATATTCTTCATATCCTTTAGTAGCTCCTTCAATGGCGGTTCTTTGATACCCGTCGTATGTGAAAGACATTCTGAGATGGTAATTTTTCCCTTGCCGTTAGCCGACAGGACAGGCAGCCAGCTTCCAACCGTGTCGGTTAACTGAAGTTTCCCCTCGTCCACAAACGTCATGACCAGGGCAGCACTATACCATTTACTGGAACTTGCAATCATCACCTGACTGTTCAAAGTATATTCCGTCAGATCTGCTTCCATTCCCTGTTTTCGCGCCACATATTTAACGATCGTCTTTTGCCGGTGGCTCATGTCGAGTACCGACTTATTATAAATTATTTTGCCGTCCTTATATATAACCAGGAGAGTACGGCCGCCCATATCCTTCGTGTTCTCATCCATCCAATGGTCCAGCTTTGCAAAAGGCACCTGGGCCGACAGCAAACCGGACAAACCAAAGAAAAAAACAAAAACAACAAATTTTTTTACCGATTGTATAGATATCATAATTCTTTTGACTTTACCGAAGATTCAAAGTTTAAAAAAAATAGGGTTGTCTTCAATTTTATACGAAATTCCAACATTAAACTCCCTTTTGTGATAAAAAAACTCATTCCACCTGTTGCCTTGTTGTTCCTGATTCAGTCGGTATACTGTCAGGGAATCAAATATCCCCAAACCCCGGTCGTTGATTCATCCGACACATATTTTGGAAAAAAAGTAAGCGACCCTTACCGGTGGCTTGAAAATGATTCATCCGCGGAAACCAGGAACTGGGTGATCGCAGAAAACAAAGTCACCGATGATTACCTGGCACAGATTCCTTTTTGCACTAAAATAAAAAATGAATTGTCGGCCCAGTATAACTATGCCCGCGTGTCTGCGCCTGTAAAATATGGCGACTATTTTTATTTCTTCAAAAATAAAGGTCTTCAAAATGAGGATGTAATGTACCGGATGAAAAATCCGGGTGATACAGCCAGCGCTGAATTATTCATTGACCCAAATTCTTTTTCAAATAACGGAGCCGTCAGTTTCCAGGGTTTTAATTTTTCACCCGACGGGTCATTAGTGGCTTATCTGATCTCAAACGGCGGGTCGGACTGGCGTGAGATTCTTGTTAAAGACGTGCACACAGGTAAATTAATAGGAGATACGGTAAGAAATGTAAAATTCAGTGATGCTTCCTGGAAAGGAAATGACGGATTTTATTATAGTACATATGATATCCCGGCAGGTCAGAACAAACTGGTCGCCGAATCAGATCAGCATACGGTTTATTATCATAAACTGGGTACCAGTCAAAAAGCAGATGTTTTTATTTTTGGCGGAAAAAAACAACCGCATCGTTATATTGATGCAGAAGTAACAGAAGACCAGCATTGGCTCGTCATCACTGCGGCTGAAACAACATTTGGAAATGAATTGTATATCCAGGACCTGAAGAAAAATGATTCACCGATCCGGCCGATTGTTGCAGATCAGGAAAGCGGGCAACAGGTGGTAGACACAAAAGATGACATTTTATACATCACGACGAACCGGAAGGCTCCCAATTTTAAATTGGTGAAAGTAAATGCCATTGATCCCGGTCCTGCAAACTGGACGGATGTTATTCCTGAAACACAGAATAAAGCCGAGTTTACCAGCGGAGGAGGATACTTTTTTGGAACCTATATGATCGACGTCAAATCCGCCGTAGTTCAATTTGATACCGATGGAAAAAAAATACATGAAGTAAAACTTCCGACAGCGGGCACGGTCTCTGGTTTTCATTCATTTAAAAATCAGACTGAATTATTTTACAGTTTCACTTCCTTCACATATCCAAGCAGCATTTATCACTACGACATCAGGAATGGCAAATCGGAATTTTATAATAAGCCTGCTGTATTATTTAATCCGGAAGATTATACCACAGAACAGGTATTTTATACAAGCCGCGACGGCACTAAAATACCAATGTACATTGTTTACAAGAAGGGAATTTCTCTAAATGGAACCAATCCAACTTACTTATATGGATACGGGGGATTTGATGCCAGTATAATGCCCGTCTTTAGCTCCGCCAGGATGGTATGGCTGGAAAACGGAGGCATATATGCCCAACCCAATATCCGCGGTGGTGGTGAATATGGAGAGAAATGGCATTTTGCGGGGACCCGTATGCAAAAGCAAAATGTATTTGATGATTTTATCGCAGCAGGAGAATTTCTGATCAAAGGAAAATATACATCCAGTCACTACCTCGCTATAGCAGGAGGATCCAACGGCGGACTGCTGGTCGGTGCCGTCATGACGCAACGTCCGGACCTGATGCAGGTGGCCCTGCCCTCAGTGGGCGTGTTGGATATGCTTCGCTATAATAAATTTACTGCCGGCGCAGGATGGGCATCGGACTATGGTACGGCACAGGATTCATTGGCCATGTTCAATTATCTGCTTGGGTATTCCCCGCTGCATAATATTAAACCAGGCGTGCACTACCCCGCAACGCTTGTGTGGACGGCCGATCATGACGACCGTGTGGTGCCCGGTCATTCGTTAAAATTTGCAGCCACGCTCCAAAAAAACAGTGCAGGTGACCGTCCCATACTCATCTCCATACAGCACAATGCAGGGCATGGTACCGGTATGGATACCGAGAAATTACTAAACATGAATGCGGACAAATATGCATTTACCTGGTATAATATGGGCGTTAACCCGTTTAAATAGAAACAAATCCGAACAACTCGGCATATGAACAATTACAGAACGATCATAATTCGTAAGACGAAGAAAATTTTCCTGTTTATTTTTTTATTCATAGGATCATATGCTCATGCACAAAAAATCCTGCGTGTAGGCGTTGCCGGGCTGGCTCATGATCATGTGCATGGAATCATGAACCAGTTCAAAAAAGGAGAAGTGGTTATTGCGGGCATTGCAGAAAGCGACGAACAACTGGTGCAGCGTTATAAGAAAACATATCAATTGCCCGATTCACTTTTTTATAAGAACCTGGAATCCCTTTTGTCGCATACTAAACCGGACGTTGTGCTGGCTTACACTCCGATATCGGAGCATATCAATGTGGTGGAAATCTGCGCACCAAAGGGAATTCCCGTAATGGTTGAGAAACCGCTGGCTACGACTATCAAAGATGCGGAAAGAATTGCTGCACTTGCCAGGCAATTTCACGTACAGGTTTTAACCAATTATGAAACCACCTGGTATAATTCCAATCAGGAGATTTATTCACTGGTTAATGGGGAACATACCATCGGCACGATCAGGAAAATGACCGTTCATGACGGTCACAACGGACCGAAGGAAATTGGATGCAGCCCGGATTTTCTCGCATGGCTGACGGATCCTGTGAAAAATGGCGGTGGCGCGTTGATGGATTTTGGTTGTTACGGCGCCAATCTGATGGTCTGGCTAATGGATGGAAAATCTCCGGTTGCTGTAACGGCCGTTACACACCATCTCAAACCGCTGATATATCCGAAAGTGGAGGACGATGCCACGATATTATTGGAATATCCCGATGCTACCGGGATCATCGAAGCCTCCTGGGACTGGCCATTCGGCATCAAGGATCTGGAAGTTTTTGGCACAAAGGGATATCTGCATGCGCTGAACGGAAATACATTACAGAAAAGAGATAAGGATGTTTATGAAAATGTTCCGTTGAAACCAGCTCCCTACACAAATAATATTAATTATTTATCCGATGTACTCAGTGGTAAACTGGATCCGGGTCATGACCTTTCTTCTCTGGAAAATAATCTCATCGTAGTACACATATTGGAATCAGCACTTAAATCTGCGCGCGAAGGAAAACGAATCTCTTTGTAAAATCAGGATACACCGTTGAGTACCTGTATCATGCCATTCATATATTTATATGGATATGCAATGGATTGACTCTTATAAATTCGGGTCTGACGTAGGTTTCAACCATATCATATGAAATTTATCGACCAGACGTTGTAACGGATATGCTTCAATTTGATCGTGTATATAAAACCTACAACCAACAACCGGTTTTGGATATCAGCCATCTGAAACTCGAAAGAAATATATACTGGTTAAAAGGAATAAACGGCTCGGGTAAAACAACTCTTCTTAGTATTCTGGCGGGATTGATCCCTTTTAAAGGCAATATTCAACTGGATGGGATCAATCTGCATGATGAACCGGTTTCTTACAGGAGCCTTGTAAACTTCGCTGAGGCGGAACCGTTATACCCGGATTTTATAACGGGTCATGAACTAATCTGCTTTTATCAGGAAATACGGAAAGCAGCCCCGGTTCAGGTTGATATGCTGATCAATCTTTTCAAGATGCATCATTTTCTCAAATCGCCCATCGGAACATACTCCAGCGGCATGGTCAAAAAGCTGTCCCTGCTGCTTGCCTTTATCGGAAAACCGTCGCTGTTATTACTGGACGAACCGCTCGCTACACTCGACGAAGGATCCGTTCATATTTTGCCCGAGTTGATCAACGCTTATCATAAAGAATTTAAAACCGGCATTATCTTCAGTTCCCATCAGTCAATAAACACCTTTTCATTGACAACCCATCAAATTTTAATCGCCGATCATTCTTTACAACTCATTGAATCCGTTTAACTCCAGGAGTGTTATCTATGACCCGGACAGTCATTGCATCAGAAACGGACAGTTTTAAAACGGCTTCCATTTCAAACAATTGAAATACAGCATTTTATTACCCGGCATTTGGTTAGCTGTAAAAATGAATCTGTCAGCGTCCATTTAAATGCTTACAAATGCTAAAGAATTACTTCAGAATCAGTCTCAGAAATCTCAAAAGAAACAAGGGATATACCATCATTAATATCCTTGGACTTTCGATGGGCATCGCGATTTGTCTCCTGATATTTCTCGTGATCAGTTTTGAATCCGGCTTCGATCAGTTTCATAAAAATAAGGATCGCATTTACAGGATTCTGACTGAATATCATCATGCAGACAGTAAAGAAATTTTCTATGGACGCGCCGTTCCCTTCGCATTCCCGAATGCCATCAGATCCTCCTTTAAGCAGGTTGAGAAAACAGCAGCCATATTTTCGGACAATGATGTTCAAATGAATATTCCCGACGGGAATAACAATACTTCAAAAAAATTCAAAGAAGAACATGGTGTTTTTTATGTTACTCCGGACTTCTTTAAAATATTTGATTTCCCGTTATTATCGGGGTCTTACGCATCACTGGCCGATCCGGGCAATGCCCTGGTTACAAAATCAATAGCCGGAAAATATTTTGGCGACTGGAAGGACGCCATTGGAAAAACGATCCGGATCAATAATTCATATACCGTAAAAGTAAACGGCGTCCTTGAGGATGTACCGGTAAATACAGGTTTTCCATTGAAGGTTGTCATTTCCTATGGCACCGGTTTTACAAACCGTTTTTTACATTCAACGGACTTTGACGGTACCAGCTCCGCCAGCGGGTGTTATGTTCTTCTGTCACCAAACGCATCCGCAGCTGCTTTCAATAATCAATTGATCGCCTACTCAAAAAAAGTGAAATCACCGGACAACAAAGATGTACAGGTAGCACAGCCCCTGAAAGAAGTTCATTTTGATACACAGGCGGGAGATTATAGCGGCAAAACCATCAGCCGGAAATTAATCAATGGGCTTTGGATGATCGGCGCTTTTATCCTGTTAATAGCCTGTGTGAATTTTATAAATCTCTCCACTGCGCAGGCAGTGAACCGGGCGAAAGAAGTGGGTATACGAAAAGTTCTGGGGAGTAATAAATGGCAGCTGAAATTACAATTCCTTTCTGAAACTTTTTTAATCGTACTGGCATCTGTTGTTATTTCAGTGGTTCTTGCGGCATTTGTTTTACCCTATATCAATGGCCTGCTCGAATTAACCATCGGGATTAATCAGGAAACAGGAAAATCCGTTTTATTATTTCTAATAGTGATATCGGTATCGGTCACCCTGTTGGCAGGATTTTATCCTTCTATTGTCCTTTCAGGTTTTAACCCAATAAATGCCCTGAAAAGCAAGCTCACTGCAAAAGCGTCGAAGGGTTTTACGCTTAGGAGAGGGCTCGTCGTATTCCAGTTTATAATTGCGCAGTCGCTGATCATAGCAACCCTGGTTATTGCAAAACAAATGACATTTTTTACCAGCCAGCCACTGGGTTTCGACAAAAATGCAATTGTAAATATTCCTGTACCGGGAGACAGTGTGTCCAATACCAAACTCGACTACCTGAAAAAACAGCTAAAATCGATCAGTGGTGTGGAAATGGTGAGTTTTAATTCAAATACCCCCGTTGAGGACAACAATGACTGGTGGACAAATATCACATACGATCATGCGGTTAAACAAACGGATTTTTATTCCATAATCAAGAACGCGGATCATGAGTATGTTCCCAGTTTCAGGTTGCCACTCATTGCGGGAAGGAATTTAAATCCATCCGACACCATCAATGAATTTTTGGTGAATGAAATGGTCCTGAGAAATTTGGGAGTAAAAGATTCCAAGATGGCCCTGAATAAGGAAATTCTCCTTGGGGGCCATGCAAGAGGCCCCATTGTCGGTGTGCTGAAAGATTTTAATACCCGTTCTTTCCGGGACGACCTGGCTCCATTAATTATCGCCAGCTCTAAACGGGATTATTCCCAGGCGTCCATAAAACTGGATTCAAAAGATTTAAAAGGATCCATGGGCACAATAGAGAAAACATGGAATGAAGTCTTTCCGGATTTCGTTTTCGAATATAAATTCATGGATGAAAAAATAGAAAGTTTTTACAAGCAGGAAAACCGGCTGGGACATTTATATAAATTATTTGCCATCATCGCTATTTTTCTCAGCTGCCTGGGACTATACGGACTTGCATCTTTCATGGCCGTTCAGCGAATAAAGGAAGTAGGCATCAGAAAAGTGTTGGGTGCAACCGGTGCCCATATCGTTTATCTTTTTTCAAAGGAATTCGTACTGCTGATAGCGATTGCATTTGCCATCGCAACACCGCTGAGCTGGTACTTCATGCTTCAATGGTTGCAGAATTATCCGTTCAGAATTGAATTAAGCTGGTGGATTTTCATAATAGGCGGACTGGCTTCCATTATTATAGCGCTGATAACGGTTAGTTTTCAGGCTATCAAAGCGGCCGTTGCCAATCCGGTAACCAGCCTACGCTCTGAATGACTTTGTCCGCTGAAGCCTTGGCGTAAGCGAAGCCCGGCCTCGTTTGTATTCCCGCACGTGCGGGATAGCGAAGGCAGGGCTGGCGACGAAAGTCTTCGGTCGGAGTAATTACACTAACTGATTCAGATATTCCCGCGGCAATAGATCGCGCGCAAAAAAAGCGGATGAATCATATTTCTTTAAACCCTCTGCCACCGTCTTCATGATGGTAAGAACATGGTTCAGCAAATTAGGTCCCACGCTAACGCGGGCAACGCCTATTTTTTCCAGATACTGTAAATCTGATATGGGTTTCAGTAGCACGACATTCACTGGCATTTCCACTTCTTCTACAAACCGGGAGATATCGTCGTATTTATTTATCAAAATCGGATATACACAATCTGCCCCGGATTTTTTAAATGCACGTGCCCTTTCAATCGCCTGCGTCATGGGATCATTGTCGATCTTCAGAAAAAAAATATCCGTTCTTGCATTAATTACCATAGGTACGCCACACCGGATGGCCGTCTCCCGAACAGCTTCAATTTTCCTGCACTGATCTTCAATACTGTTTAATCCTTTATGATCGGGATACGAATCTTCAATATTTATTCCGATGGCTCCGTTTTCTATCAGCAGACGAATATTTTCTTTTAGCTGCGGGATGGTATCAGCAAATCCCCTCTCGATATCCACAGTCAGGGGTAAATCAACAGCAGAAGAAATCCTGTTCACCACTTCTAACAGTTCTGCGAATGGGATATGTTCTCCGTCCGGATATCCATTGGAAAGGGCGGTCGCCACACTGGCCGTCGCCACCGATGGAAAACCAATCTGCTGAATCAGTTTTGCACCCAGGGCATCCCAGATATTTGGCAATATCAGCAATTTTTCATCGAGATGCTGAGCCCTGAATCGTTCAGCTTTCTCAAGCTGTGTTTTCTGATTAATCATATGCTCATCCATTTACTATTCAAATATCGGAAGGCTAAGTAATTTGATAAATAAATTTCATTAAATGTTTATTCTTTATATCCAATTTCTGTACGGGCGGTCATTGTCCAGTCTTTTATTAATTTTATCTGGCCGCTATCCAGCCTGGCATAGCCATGAATAAATGTATATGTGCTCAGGGGCATATCACCTTTTTCCACCTCTTTAGCAATATCAGCCATACGATGATCCAGTTTCTTTTTGCTGAGTGCTGAAAGATCAGAAAAGTTAATGGCGCGTTTGCCATCATTAATATGACTTCTCAACCAAAGTCCAACCGGATTGATGTTTACATACCAGGGGTATTCGGTATGATTGGAATGGCAGTCATAACAAGACGTTTTCAATATATGTGCAATTGAATCGGGGGTGTGCACTGTATGCATCAGATCGGCCGGACCCTCCGCTGCTCCATTGTTGCGTGGTGGTCTGATGAATTGCATTAAAATAAAAATAATAATCAGGCCGATGAATATTTTTCGGATCATCTTCAAATATCGGTATGGATTGTCATTTGTGCATCATACACCAGCCATGATTTCCATCCTGTCATATCTTTCATTGCATGAATCCTGATAAAATAATCAACAACCTTGTAATTCGAACGAAGAAATGTACATTCGGGCATGAAAAGAACCAGCCTGCTGTTGTGCGCATCCATGCTCGCGCTTGTTGCCTGTTTTTCACCAACGGCAAATATCTATCAGTCTGAAAAAACACCGGGAGTAGATTTTAAAAATTATAAAACCTATGCCTGGCTTCCGGCAAAAGATACATCTTTCACAAAACTGGCAAGTAAGAAAACAGTGGAATCGGCGTTGGCTCAGTCTGTCAGCATCCAGTTAAATGCGCGGGGAATGCAATTTGATTCTCTGACCCCGGATTGTTTATTCACTTATTCTCTCGTGCTGACCAAAACTTATCAACTCGGTCAGGAGCCTCCGCCGGTATATGCACCGAACTCAAACGCCGGTGCGCTTCCGGGCCAATATAATATGTACTACTATGTACCGGCTTCAACAGCTAATTACAATCCGGATCTTTATGAGGGTTCAATGAAAGTGACCACATTCCGTGATGGCACATTGGTCATCGACATGATTGACAGAAAAACAAATAAGATTGTCTGGCGCTCCAGCGCACAGGGTAAGGTAAACGAAAAAGACAGGCAGGGAGTAAGGCCCACGATCAATGAAATTGTACCTGCCATGTTTAAGAAATTCCCGCTCAGCAAGTGAATAAGCTGACCTGCGAAAGAACAGGTACAGAAATCAGTTAATCAAATGTAAATGATGCATATCGGCGAACCCGCCGGGCGAACGGCAGATAACCGGAACGCAACCCTATTTCCTTACAAACGTACCAATTATAAAGGTTTCACGGCAGGCCATTTTATGCCTGGTATTAAACATGAAAGACGGGTCAGTATCATCAAACAGGTATAGTTTGGAAAAAATTAAAGTAGTCATGATTGTCAGGTCTACTTTATATACTGTTCAGGGCGGCGATACGATCCAGGCATTGCAAACAGCCCGTTCACTTCGTACGCAGGGTATTAAAGTAGATATCAAATTAACAAATGAACAGATCGACTATAACAGTTATCATTTGTTGCATTTTTTTAACATCACACGTCCGGCCGATATACTATATCATATCAAAAAAACAAAAATTCCCTTTGTTGTTTCTACGATTCTGATCAATTACAGCGAATACGATAAATATCATCGTAAAGGGATTTCGGGTATCCTGTTCCGTTACCTGCCTGCTGACACGATTGAATATCTGAAAGCCATTTCACGCTGGCTTTTGGGCAGGGACCGGCTGATGAGCTTTTCTTATGCATGGAAGGGACAGAAAAAATCCATTCATGAAATCATAAAAAAAGCGGGCCTACTGTTACCCAATTCCCGGTCCGAATATATCCGGCTGCAGGAAATTTATGGCTGCCAAACAAACCATATTGTAGTTCCCAATGCAGTGGATTGTAATTTATTTAAATTCAATAAAGACGCTGAAAAGGATCCGAAGCTCGTCATTTGCATAGCCAGGATTGAAGGAATAAAAAATCAATTAAACCTGATCCGGGCGCTGAATGATACCAGTTATCACTTGCTGATCATTGGAGCGCCGGCTCCGAATCAGCCCGGCTATTACCAGATGTGCCGTAATGAAGCATCCCGCAACGTCGAATTTATAGAACATATTCCGCAGCAGGAACTGGTGGCTTATTATCAAAAAGCAAAAGTACACGTTCTGCCAAGCTGGTTTGAAACCACCGGCCTCAGCTCACTGGAAGCGGCAGCCATGGGATGTAATATCGTGATCACGGATAAAGGTGATACAAAAGAATATTTCGGCAATCATGCGGTTTATTGCTCACCCTCTTCCCCGGAAAGTATTTATGCTGCCATAGAAAAAGCCAGTTCGTTGCCGACTGATGAAATTCTCCGGTCAAAAATAGCCTATTCATATACATGGAACCTGGCTGGCCAGCATACTGCAGCAGGATATAAAAAAATAATAAATAACTAATGGGGTTAAGAATTGCCATACTCGGAACCAGAGGTGTGCCTAATAATTACGGAGGGTTCGAACATATAGCCGGCCATTTGTCCCGGGGACTTGTTCAGAAGGGCCACGATGTGACTGTCTACAATTCCAGTAAACATCCGTACAAGGAAAAAAAATGGCATGGCGTTCACATTGTCCACTGTTTTGATCCTGAATGCCTGATCGGTACTGCCGGACAGTTTATCTATGATCTGAACTGCATACTGGATGCACGTAGAAAAGAATATGATATCATTTTGCAACTTGGATACACGAGCAGTTCCATCTGGGGATTTCTTTATCCCGGGAATGCCATCATCATTACGAATATGGATGGATTGGAATGGAAACGCAGTAAATATCCGGGGCCTGTAAAAAGATTCCTGCGAAAAGCAGAAAAATGGGCCATTCAGGCGAGCAGCTTTCACATTGCAGATTCTCAGGTAATCAAGGAATACCTGGACACGAAATACGATGTTAAATGCAAATACATCGCTTATGGTGCGGGAGTTTACCCGGTAGCCGATGAAAACCTGCTGAAAGAGTATACGCTGGAAAAAAATCAGTACTACCTGTTAATGGCCAGGATGGAACCCGAAAATAATATTGAGATGATATTGGATGGTTATACAAAAACGCAGTCCAATACCCGGTTTGTCGTCATAGGGAACACCGGAAACCGTTACGGTAAATCATTAAAGGCAAAATATAAGTCAGATCCAAGAATTATATTCCTGGGCGCCTTGTTTAATGAAATAAAAGTGCAGACCCTGACAGCCTTTTGCAGGTTATATTTCCACGGGCATAGTGTGGGTGGAACCAATCCCTCCCTATTGGACGCTATGGCCTCCAAAGCGCCTATTGCTATTCACAACAACGTTTTTAACGATGCCATCATAAAAGGAAATGCCCTGCGGTTTAACGACGCCCATGATGTTTTCAATATCATCCAGTCAAATCACCAGCCCGACGAAATACAGATCGAGGACAATTACGTAATGATAGCAAGCGAGTTTACCTGGGAGAAAATCGTCAACCAGTATGAGTACTATTTCCTTGGTTGTTACCTGAATAAGCAGCCCTATTATCCGGTAAAACATGCAACCTTACCGGCAAATTGACGTACTAACATAATGGATCTCTTCATGGCATGTTAAGTAACGTAAATGAAATATTTTAACATCAGAAAAGACATACTGGCCACACTCGCCTATTTCAACATGTTTGATTACCCCCTAAAAAAGAACGAGATTTTCCTTTTCCTGGGGCACTGCAATGACTATCGTGAGTTTGAAGAGGCGCTGACAAATCTCCTGAAGGATTCCGCAGTATATAAAATGGCCGATTTCTACAGCCTTCAAAACGACTTTAAACTGGCCATCAGACGGTTCAGGGGTAATGAAAAGGCGATATCCATGTTAAAAAAAGCCGAAAAAGCAGCTGCCATTATATCTGCCTTCCCCTTTGTAAGAGGTGTAGCTGTTTCAGGCTCCCTGTCAAAATATTTCGCTGACGAGAACTCAGATATTGATTTCTTTATCATTACCCAGGCAAACAGGTTATGGATCGCCCGGACCTTATTACATATTTTCAAAAAACTCACATTTATCGTTCACAAACAGAGTTATTTCTGCATGAACTATTTTATTGATGAAAAAGATCCGGCGATCATGGAAAAGAACATTTATACCGCCATGGAAGTCGCCACAGTTTTACCGTTGCGGGATAATGGTACGTTCGAATTATTCTTTAAGGCAAACAGCTGGGCCAGTGTTTTCTTCCCAAATAAATTTCTCCATACACCGCCTGCAAAGAAAACAGGGAAGTCATGGATTAAATCCGTGACAGAAAAATTCCTGAATAATAAACTCGGCGATTCACTGGATAGCTTCTTAATGAACCGGACGGCAAAAAGCTGGAATGCAAAAACGCTGGCAAATAAAACAGACAACAAAGGCATGCTGATGAGTATGCATGTTGGCAAGCATTATTCAAAACCCAATCCTGAAATCTTTCAGAAAAACATACTCCAGTCTTACGAGAACAGCCTGTCAGAAATATTTAAACGCTGTGAGCTTTCTGTAGCGAAATAATATAATAATCTCCGATATATTTCCAGGGCCATCGTCCCTTCAGCTTGTTTTCCATCCTGCATAACCAGTTATACAATCCCGGAAATTTTTCAGGGAAATTTTCTATATAGGAAGGCGGTACAATCGTGCATAACCCTTCCAATTCCATCGTTCTGAATTTCTGTTTTAAAGCGTTGCTGATAAAACGTGGTGAATAATACCAACAGGTAAAAAAAGCCCCGTCAATTTTTGCTTTTCTACCTCCGGAACTAAATAAACGCCTACCCGCTGTTTTAAATTTACCCTTGAACATCAAAAGGATTTCCCAGAGACAAAATCGTGGAAGAACGACCAGCACCACGATCCCACCGGGTTTCAGCAGGCGATCAAAACTGGCTAAAACCTTTTGCAGGTCACCCGTACAATTCAGTCCGGCGAAATTTGAAAATATGCAGTCAAAGGGTCCTTTATCGGTCAGGTTTTCCAATGAAGTGAAAGAACAAAGTTCCTGACTTACAAAGTCACCCATACCGTGAAGTAATACTTTCTCCTTTAGTCTGGCCTGCATGCCCGTGGAAATATCAGTCGCGTGCACTTGATACCCTTTTTTCGCGAGGAAAATGGCATCGTCCCCGGTTCCTGCATTCAATTCAAGAATACGGCTACCCGGATCCAGATATTTCATAAGGAATTGCCTGACCCTTTGCCGCTTATAGGCAACGATTCCGTTGGTCGCATACAATTGATCAAAAATGGCAGACTGACCCGTAAACGCCAGCGCCACCTGCTGCTCATTGATATGGTTTACCGGCTCACTCATCTGGCAGGCTTTTCCAATTGATTAAGTTTTTGTTTTGCAATAAATGCAGCCGGTAAATAATAGGCGGCAGACAAAGCTTTTTTTATCCAGCCTGCTTTTATTTTTAACGGATGTTCCAGTAGTTTTCTAAAGTTTTCAAAGGCAATATGCTTTCGATAACTCTTATGAACATAACGGTGTAACTGTTTATAAAATGCGGGTTGATATGTATTACTGAACATCAGCGCCAGTTCATCTGAATCCTTCCAGTTTGTTTTACTGACCAGTTCATTTTTTACTTTTTCGAAAAACACTGTACCAGGTAAGGGATAAGAAACAGAGATCCCCAATTCGTAGGGCAGCAATTCATTGATCATGGAAATTGTTTTCCCGATATCATCCTTCGTTTCACCGGGATAACCAAATTGTATAAAGAAAGAGGGTTTGATTCCGCATTTCTTTAACAAAAGGGTGGCTTCGTATATCTGTTCAACCGTTGTTCCTTTGTCCATTGCATCCAGGATTTTCTGGGAACCGCTTTCTGCACCCATCCAGATATTATCACAGCCGGCTCTTGCCAGATCCAGAATATTATTTTCCTGTAAAAGCAGGTCAACCCTTCCCTGCATCTTGAACCTGAATTGCAATCCTTCCAACCCGGCTAAATCGGCAAACTCATGCACCCAGCCGGGTTTCAGTCCAAAAATATCGTCGCAGAACCAGATATGATCAAATGCATACCGCTTTTTCAGCCATTTCAATTCGGCAATTACATTTTTGGGCGTCCTTGAATTGTACCGGTTACCATAGATCGGTTTGGCACACCAGTTACATTTAAAAGGACAGCCACGCGTAGTACCCATATTCATTGAAAAATACCCTGCGTGCGCCAGCCACATGTCCCGGTATGGATCCATGTTGATCATATCCCATGCAGGAAACGGAAGCGCATCCAGGTCCTTTATAACATGCCTGTGTTTTGTTTTTACAATGGCCTCATTTTGTTTGAAAGCAAGACCTTCGATCGAAAAATAATCTGTTTCCCCTGACACCAGTGCATTCGATAATTCAAGCAAGGTCAACTCGGCTTCACCCAGTAAAATGAAATCTGCTCCCTTATTAAGGTACATTTCAAACCGGTCAGTAGAATCCGAGCTGGATACGATGACCGTGCAACCGTGTTTTTTGGCAGATTGTATCATAACAAAAGCGGCTTCACGCATATTCTCCAGACACATTTTAGTGAGATAATTGAAGCCGTCATCATACACTACGAAAATATCGGGCTTCTCCTTTTCGATCACAGGAATGATCTCCCCGGGACCTTTGGAAAACATCGTATCAAAGAAAGCAACTTCATAACGGTGCTGTTTTAGAAAAGAAGTTGCATACAGGGTACCCAGCGGCGCATAGGGTTTGCCGGTGGTCCATTGTTTCGGATCGAAACGCAGAAAATAAGAATGTGTGATCAGTACCTTTTTCAATTAATGAAATTTTAATGACTCACTAATACCCTGTATTTATATATATTAAAATTGTATAAACTGGTATCCAGCGTATAATTATTTGTAACCAGTTCCTGAATATGAGAACGTATGTCTTCGTCCACAGCACCCGCATATTTGTCTGACATCGGAATCACCAGCAGGGCAGGTTGATTTGACAGCAGATCAGCAAATAACCGCTTCTTTGCAAACGGGGTCTGCGTCACGTTGAAATAAACGCTGGGAGATATTCTTTCAGAATATGCCTGTATCTGGGCTCCATATCCCGCTACAAATACTTTGTCCTTTGTATCTGTGTTATTACGAATCCACAGACCAATATCTTTTTTCTTATTTTCATCGTCATACGCGGGAGACTTTTTATTGACAGATGAAAGATTCCCGTGCAGGAAAAACTTCCTGATAGCGAAGAGAGGCTCAAATGATTTTGGGAAAAATAAAATCCATATGCCCAGCAGAACCCTTCCGGGAGCCATCCGGTCACTTTCAATGAGCCGGTCTACAACAAATGCGGCCATTAAAGACATCACGGGCAGGAGCTCTTTAAAATGATTCCTTGCATATATTCCCAGGATCACGATGCCGACAAACTCACTCATCAGCCATCCTTTTAAAAAATCCATTTCCCTCTTCATAAAAAAATACGCCAGCACCGCCGGGTAAAACAATATGAGTTCCGAATAGAAAAAACCATCAGCGAACCCTTGTGCTTCCCAGGCAAGGGAATGACTGGTCGGACTGCCTGCGCCGAAATTGTCCGTAAATCCATAGAATATATATTCACTCAAATGGACGCCCGCCCACAGACCTGCCAGCAGGAGAAATGCAACGGCGGAAAAAATACCCAGTAAAAAAAGAAATCCTGTTTTACGGCTTCTGTTAAAATTAAAAACGAGCAGCGGCAGGATGCCGAAAAAGGCAGACAGCCGGAATCCCAGTCCCAAGCCAGCTAACAAGCCGCCGATAAAAATGAGTCGTTCATTCCGGAAAACGAGGCTGGTATATATGGCGCCTAAAATAAACGCGATTGCGTAGGTTTCTGTAAATGATACATATTTTCCGCCGGTTGTACGCCATGCCAGGGCCAGTCCATAAAAACTGATGGCAAGCAATCCGGCCCTGTAACTGATCGTTTCTTTTGCAATTTTATACAGGAGAAAAATGCCGGCAGACTGAACCGTGATGCCCAGCAATCGCGGAAACCAGAAATTGACTCCAAACAAGCGGTCTGATATTCCAAAGATTAAGAATATCAGGGGTGACTTGTTATCAATACCACCGGAATAGGGTACCAGTCCGTTTCTGATCCAGTTCCTGCCAATATATTGCCACATGGCTTCTTCATGCGTAAATATCATCGGCTCGGTAAAAAAAGCAGTCACCAGCTGAATAATGGCAATGATGCCTATTAATTGCAGCGGCTTTATACTGATTTCATTTTTCCCGGCAACCAATTCCCGCATCTCTTTTAAATTTTTACAGAGGGTCTTAAATTCAGGGAACACACGCATTTCCGGCAGGTCTCGTCGTTATCCATATCCAGTTTTTTTCTGAATTCAATTGCCGAATCACTATTGATAATTGAATCCAGGGACCTGTTTTTTATATTTCCATAGGCTTTATGAAAAAAACAGGGTCTGACCGTACCATCTGCTTCAATCACCGTAGATACCCAGGGTGCATTGCATTTTTTATAAGGGAAGGGATTGAGTCCGTAATAAGCGGCATAATAATAATAGATTTTTTGAAATTTTTGCGGAGACTCAACGATGTACCGGCTTTTAAATTCATCTTCAAAATCCTCCAGTATCGAACCGGTGATCATTTTCATCTCTGCCAGCTCATGTTCTTTTAAAACAATCTCCTGCTGCCGGTCCTCAGTCCATACTGACTCCCTGTTAAAGGCAGTGCTGCTGACATCGGCCGGCAGAAAACTGATGGAATCCAGACCGATATTCCGGGCGGCACGAATGATCTCTGGCCAGCGACGAAAATTGAGCCGGTGAATCACGGATCGTCCGGTAATTTGAAAATGCGGATCGATGGACCGGATGGCCTGAATGCCTGCTTTTAATTTCTTAAAAGCGCCCGGAATATTTCGTATCGTATCATGCAATGATTCGTCGCCATCCAGTGATACAATAATATCATCCACCCATTTTACCAGCAACCCGGCATGTTTCTGAATGGTCATTCCGGTAGAAAGCAGGGTGATTTTTATCTTCTGGGTTTTTAATATTTCACAGAACCTGAAGAAATGAGGGTTCAGTAATGCTTCGCCTCCCGACATGACTACCTGCCGCGTTTGATATTTCCTGAAAGTATGCAACAGTGTTCTGATGTCCGATTCTTCCAGCTGCCTGAGATTATGATTTCCTTTCCAGATATCGCACATTACACACCGGCAGTTACAGGAACTATGGGGCATCAGGATAACGATCGGCAGGCTGCTGATCTTGTCTGTTTGCAGCGTAAGAAACCGGTTATAGGTTTGATATAGTGATTGGATGGCCATGATCAGAATCCCTGTATTTCAGGCTGGCGGTATTTCCACAATCGATGTAGTAATTTTATTTCGTAGGGATATTTGTGCACATTGATGTTATACCGGAGGCCAGCCACCAGGTGCATGGCCTTCCTTTTAAACGAGCTCAAGCGTATATCCGTTATGGTCGGATAATATCCGTTTAATACGGTCTCAAAATTTTTAATCTTATCAATCATGCCCGGCGTAAGCCAGGGTGTCAATGGATTTTTCCGGAGATCGAAATTTTCCCATGCCGGACTGATCCAGTCTTCCAGTTTCTCGGGAAATCTAAATCCCTTTGAAAGAGCGTCATTATACAGATCCGAGCCTTCGGTAGCCACGGGGCTATAAGTGTAAAGTATAATCTCCGTATGGGGATTAATACGCTTTATTTTTTTTATAAAACTGATCTCAAAATCAATCTGCGCTTCCACTTCCTCGGGAGTTGGAGCCGGCATACCCAGCACGAACGAGTATTCCGGGATGATGTCAAATTTTTTCATACGTGCTGCAAATTCTTCAATCTGATCGCCGTTTTGCGTACCACCCTTATCCATTTGTTTCAGCAGGGCATTATTACCGCTTTCTGCGCCAAAAAAAATGATCCGGCAACCCGCCTCCCTGATGAGCGCCAGGGACTCGTCTTTGAATTTATGCATCGTGTCGATACGCGCCATACCCCACCATGTCATTTTTTCCGGCAGTATGAGCTTTGCAAATTCCACTGAACGTTTCTCTGAGACGAAAAAATTATTATCATGAAATTCAATTGCATCGGCGCCCCATTTATCTTTTATGAATTTAATATCACGGTATACTTTCTGAGCGGACTTTGCTTTCCAGCGGGCTTCATAGGTTGGCACAACAGCACAAAACGAGCAGGTAAAAGGACAACCTATACTTGAATGATAGGCAAGCGTTTTATTACCCAGATAGGTTTTACCCAGGTATTTTTCCATCGGATAAAACTCATCCAGTTTATCATAAGGAAGATCCGGTAAATTGTCCTGCTCGATCAGGTCCTCCTTCCTGGTCTTTACGATTTGGTCACCTGACTTATAAATCAGGTTCTTTATCAGTTCATATGGTTTATTATTTTCCAGGGCATCGATCAATTCGGGGAAACAATGATCGCCGGGTCCGTTGATTACGAAATCCACATAACCCGATTGCAAAACGGGCTTGAACTGATTCGTGGGAAAATATCCGCCCCAGATCATTTTTACCTCGGGAAAATATTCTTTGATTGTTTTTGAAAATGGTATCGCCTGTTTCAGTTGCGGACCCGGCATCACCGTAAATCCAACATACTTGTAATTACCTGTTTCCAGACACTGCATGATCCTCGCCAACGGATCAATTTCCCGGTTTCCATCAACGATTACCCAGGGATATTTGCCCTCCACAGATGCGGCTATATTCAGAATGGAATTGGGTACGCGATATTTGGCATTGGCGCTTCGCGGATTGAATAATAAAATACCACTCATAGATATTCCCGGGGCCTGTTGCCCCCCTCCACTTGTGGATACGTCGGCCATCGTAAACTGGTTGCAAAAAAACTATATTAAATAGCAGAAATACAACCTGTTCCGCTGAAATCCCGTACTCATTGAGAGGAATACCGGAACTCCATACATCTGTTAACAAAATGATCACAATTTTCAAAGACCTTCTGCATAAAACCGGCCTGTCAAAATATGAACTGGCACCGGAAGAGGCATATGAAATCTGGTCAGCCAATTACGATAAACAGCCCGGCAATCTCATGCTGGATCTGGATGAAAGGATCTTTTCGGATTTCATTGAAAATATCGACCTCAGGGACAAAGAAGTTGCCGATATCGGCTGCGGTACCGGCAGGCATTGGCAAAAAATCTATTCCAAAAACCCCTCCGGTTTAATGGGTTTTGATGTTTCGGGTTCCATGCTCGGGCTGCTAAAAAGTAAATTCCCGTCCGCCCACACACAAAAAACGACCGATAACCTGTTGACATCTGTCCCGGATTCCTCCCTGGACATCATTATCTCAACGCTCACGGTCGCACATATCAAAAATATTGAAGAAGCGATTACTTCATGGTCCAGGGTGCTAAAAAACGGAGGTGAACTGATAGTGACTGATTTCCACCCCTCTCTGCTCGCAAATGGAGGCAAAAGAAGTTTTACCCATGGCGGCAGGAGCCTGTCGGTAAAAAATTATATTCATTCCATCGGAAAAATAAAGAAGACTTTTTATGATGCCGGGTTCATACTGATCCGGGAAGAAGAAAAAACGGTGAATGAGGACGTGAAATCATATTACGAGAAAAAAAATGCTCTTACGGTTTATGAACGTTTTAAAGGCATGCCTGTCATTTACGGATTACATTTAAGGAAACATCGTGCTGCTTAATCATTTATCCATCATCAATTCAGAAAAGCCTGTAAATATTGCTATTTACGGTGAAAAAATCATGTGGATTGGATCTGATCAGCCCCATCATTCTTCCGATCCGATGCAGATTGATTTTACGGATGCGATCGCCATTCCGGGGCTCATTAATTCGCACGACCATCTTGATTTTAATTGCTTTTCGGTATTGGGCAACAGAAAGTACGATCACTACACCGACTGGGGCAAACATATCCATGAAGTCTATAAAGAGAATATCAGGGAAGTATTACGAATTCCAAAAAAACTACGGTCGGCCTGGGGAATGTATAAAAATCTGCTGGCCGGCGTCACGACAGTTGTCAATCATGGCAGCAGGCTTGAAATCGAAAACCCTTTGATCGATATATTCCAGGAAACGCAAAATCTGCATTCAGTTGAATATGAAAAAAACTGGAAATGGAAACTCAATAATCCAATCCATCTTCGGAAAGATTGTGTGATACATACAGGAGAAGGCACCAGCAAAAGGTCCGCTGACGAAATAGATCTGTTGATAAAAAATAATCTGCTGGGACGATCTTTAATAGGTGTACACGGCGTATCCATGAACCCTGAACAGGCCAGGCATTTCAAGGCCCTGATATGGTGCCCCGAATCAAATAAAATATTACTGGATCATCATGCACGGATTCACGACCTGAAAACCAGCACAACGATTGTATTTGGCTCCGATTCCACTTTAACGGGTAACTGGAACATTTGGAAACACCTGAGACTTGCACGCACATTTAATCAGCTTACTGATGAAGAATTATTCGGAACGCTTACCGACGCTCCTGCCAGATTATGGAACTTAAATAAGGGCAAATTACAACCCAAAAAAGATGCAGATCTCGTTGTGCTGAAAATGAAAAACAAGTACTCTGGCATCGGTGAGGTATTCAGTGTCAACCCCGAAGACATCTTACTGATTGTTCACAAAGGGCAAATCAGGTTATTTGATAAATCATTGCTTTCCCGGTTCAGAAACCTGCCCATCAATCTTTTCCGGTACAATCAGGTAAACATCAATAAAGATACAAAATTCGTGGAGGGTGATTTGCCTGCACTCATAGGCGAAATCAGGAAGTATAATCCTCATATCCATTTCCCGGTAGAGGTTTTCGAAACGATTAACGAATCTCACTATGATTAAAGTTGTGGATATTGTTTATCATCATCACAGTGAGTTCAATAAACCCCTCCAGGTGTTGGAAAAACATGCTCCTTCGCTGGGTTTCGCCGACTTCATACAACAATCCATTCAGTTTATTTTCGTAAAACACCTGGATTATAATGGCATCGAGTATATCAACGGGAAGGCTTACGCTTTTTTCAGAGGCCGGAACAAGTTTTGGCATATCCCATTTAAAACCCACCGCTATATCAAAAGTCAGCATCCGGACATCGTATTGGTGGAGGGACTGGTGTTTCCTTTACAGTTGATATCATTAAAATGGACGCTGGGGAAAAACTGCAGGATCATTGTTCAGCATCACGGGGAAAAACCGTTTGAAGGAATAAAAGGTATCATGCAAAGAATTGCTGACAGGAATATCAATGCATATCTTTTTACTTCCTATAAAAATGCAGCCGCGTGGATCAACAAAAAGATCATAAAAAACCCATACAAGTGCAAGGAGGTGCTGGAGGCATCAACAAACTTTACCCGGAAGGATAAATTTAAAAGCCAGGTCAGCCTGGGCATGTCCGGAACACATAATTTTTTATGGGTTGGAAGGCTGAATAAAAATAAGGACCCGCTGACCGTGCTGAAGGCCTTTAAAAAATATGGCCTGTATCACCCGAATGCCAGATTATATATGATATACCAGGATGAAGACCTGTTGGAGGAAGTAAAGAATAAAATTCTTCAAAGCATTGTACTGGAAGATGCGGTAAAACTGATTGGGAAAGTGGAACATCGTGAATTGCCGTATTGGTTTAGCGCAGCCAATTTTTTCATCTCAGGCAGTCTTTCCGAAGGCAGCGGTTATGCATTGCTGGAAGCCATGGCCTGCGGTTGTATACCGGTAGTTACCGCAATACCTTCGTTTGAAAAAATTACTGAAAAGGGGAAATATGGGTATTTATTCCCACCGGGAGATGTTGAGGCCCTGACGCAACTTCTTGAAAGTCTGCACAACCTGCCGATAGAAAAAGAGAGGCACAGGATTGAAAAATACTTTCGTGAAAAGCTCAGTTTTAAAAGTATTGCGGAAAGTCTGGGTGATGTTATCAATCAGTTATAAAGAGATAAGATTTTTTTGCAGGTCTCTTCGATCGGATAAATCAATACCGGATCATGATTCAGCCACTTATTATCTAACAACTCCATTAGTTTTTTTTTCATTTCTTCCTGCGTTTTGACGATATGGTGGTGGTTAAAATGGGTATGCATCGGCTTACAATAACTTACAACCTGGGCACCTGCGTACAATGCTTCTAAAAAAACAACGCCAAATCCTTCATAGGCGGAGGGATGAACCAATATTTTTGTTTCTTTCATGATCTCTAGTATTTTTTCATGATCCAGTTCACCGCGTAACTCTATCCGACCCGTTAAATGAAAATCCTGGATGAGTTGCTGGAGTTTCGCCCGCTCCGGTCCCTCGCCACAAATAACCGCCCTGATACCCGGATGAGAGTCTGCGAGCCCCGCAACCAGCACGATGAGCTGGTCAAACTGTTTCAGCGGAATTAAGGAGCCGACACCCAGAATATCAATTTTCCTATCCTTCGGTTTGACAGGGATCGGGACAACTTCTATCCCGGGAGGAATGGTTATAATGGGTTTTATTTTATAGTTCCTGACATATTCATCCGCAAGAAAATCCGACAGGGCGATCAGTGATTCACTTTGCAGGCGGGCAAAAGAAACATACCGGTTATTCTTCCTGGCATCCTGACCCATTAACCAGGTAAAAGATCGCAGATCGTATTTTTTCGCGGCGTATTTAGATATCAGTGCCGTCTCTCCCATCCAGAAACTCAAAATCCCCAATATCTCTTCTTCCCCGCATATTTTTTTCAGCCGCTGCCATATTGTTCTCCATAAAAATAAACGCCGGAAACTGCCTTTGTTTCTTCCATTGAATGCATGTACTTCAACACCATGCCATTCATACACAGATTTAAAAAACGGATATTGAAAAGCCAGCACTTTAATATTCAGCCCCGGATTTATTAATTTGAGATGTTTGACAAAGGTCTGAGGAAAAGGCAGGCAGGTACTGTCTTCCTCATTGGCTGGAAAACCCGGAATTAAAATAATCAATGTCTTATTTCGGAATGTCATCCAGTTGAATTTTTTTATTACAGAAAGAGAATGCATCTGTATTATGCGTAATCAACAGGATGATCTTGCCCGTATTCGCCAGGGCCCGCAGTTGTTTCAACAAGCCTGTCTCCGCAGTTTTATCCAATTCACTAAACGGCTCGTCTAAAATAAGCAGGTCGAAATCTTTGTATAAAGCCCGGGCCAGCATAAAACGTTGTCTTTGGCCACCGCTTAAATTTTTGCCGTTTTCTGTAATAATGGTATTCAGTCCATTAGAAAACGAATGGATCATTTGATCAATTCCGGTAAATACTAAAATATCATTCAGCCTTTTCCTGTCATAGTTAGATTCCTCGAACGTAATGTTTTCCGCGACTGACCCGTGCAGAAAAAAATGTTGCTGTTTGACATATGAAATTCTCTTCCAGTATAACTTTCTTGTTTCCGCGTCGGCGATCAGATCATTTATATAAATATTCCCCTGATCGGTCGATAAAAACCCCAATAGTAAATTGATCAGCGTCGTTTTACCCCTGCCGGATATTCCGGATATTCCAATCATATCTCCTTTCTCCAGAGAGAGAGAAAGAGATTTGAGAATACTCTTCCCGCTAAAATCGAAATAAATATTTTCAAAACAAACAGATGAAATGGAACGAGTGATTTCCTCGGTCTTTACTGATAATTCTTCGCCATTCGTTAATCCCTTTGCAGAATAAGCATAGGTTTTAATCTGGCCCGCTAAATTGGTGATCTTAACGATTCCGGGAATAATTTTATATGCGGCCACCATAAGTGCCCCCAGCGTTATCAGGGGTATCGAATGATGATGTGAAGTAAAGAAATTAAACAGGATGAGCAGAAACAATCCAAAAACCGCAAAGACCTCAATAAAACGGGTGGGCATGTTTTGTATGATCAGCCGCTCAGAAAGATAATGATTAAGCTGTGACTGGAACCGGTGATAGCGGTTTGTAAAGAAATCATTTTTCGAATTCAGGTTACTCTCTACATATCCGGTCAGTGCTTCCTGTAAATGCTGCATAGATTTCTCGCTCACTCTCTTCCCCTGCAGTCGGCCCTCATGAAGTTTTCTTTTTACAAAAATTGAAATCAGAAAAACGGGTGGCACAAGGATCAATATAAGAAGCGGCAACAATAGAGGATTAAAAATGACGACCGCCAGGATGGTGATCAGGATCAGAACGGTCTGGCTGAATATCTGTTGAAAACCATTCAAAACATAATGACAAAATTCAATGGGCTGCTGGCTGATTCTTCTGTTCATTACGGAAGAATCCACATGAATATAATCTGTATAAGGACCGTTCAGATATTGTAATAAATTATCCCTGGAGATCCGGGAAGCAACTCCGTACACGTAATTATACTGCGCTTTTGAAATGAAAAATCCCAGGATGTTCTTTATTGTAAAAAGAAGTAAAAATAAACTGATGAGTAAGACCGGGTGGTCATTGAACAGGGCCGGTGAAAAATATTTTGCAGAACCCGGCACAGGAGGCTGAGTATAAAAATTGATCACATACAGCAAAACGATCAGAAACATAATATCCAAAATGCTGATGAAGACATCCGACACTGCAAGTTGCCAAAGTCTTTGATTCTCCCGCCGGCTTAGTATTTTAAATATATCCTTCAGAATCTGTTTCAAATACCAGATTTAACTTTCAAATTACCAATTATTCAATCGATTTCCGGATAAGTAATACGAGTGATTCCAACCTGCGGTGTCAAAACATTTAAATATCTTAGAGCAGGCTAAAAAATCACATATATGTCCAATAAAACACTCCGTCTTTTTGTTGTGTTTTTTTCCAGCTTCATTTCCATTACCTCTTCTTCGCAAAATCCTTCCCTGAAAACCTCAGAAAATAAAGAATGGATCGTTAAGTCGAACAGTTATACCAAAATACTCATTGATATTGATGAAAAGTATTCTCCCGAATTCGGTTCTACGCAGGGTCTGGCATTATATGATACCCTGATTGCCATTCCAACGCTGGCCAACAAGAATGCTGCAAGAAAAGACAAGGAAAATGCGTTGATTTTATTAAAAGAAGCAAAGCAAAAGGAAACTAATATTAAGATAAGACAGGACCTGGATATCCTGATAAATAGCACTGAACTTAATTTTCGTAAGGAGGATTTTGAGCTCAATAGAGAAGTGCCTTTTTTCAATCCTTCCAGTACGATTTTCGACGGCATAAAAACGCTGCTCGATGATCAGACACCTGTGGAAAGGCGCAACGCGGCGATTATTCGCTTAAGCAAATACGCAGGTTTGCAAAATGGATACCTCCCTCTTACTGATGTTTTGAAAGAACGTACGATAGAGCAGATTAAAAAGGCAGACATGATCTATCCGTCCAAACAACAAATGGATGTTATTTTGTCACACAATGGCAGTCTGGTAGATGGTATCCGGGAGTTATTCGTAAAATATAAAATGAATGGCTGGCAGGAAATTTACGAAGCGGTCAAAAAACAACTGGAAGAATATGATCAATGGATAAAGAACAATGTGTTGCCCAGGGGCCGTACGGATTTCAGATTGCCGCCGGAAGAATATAAGCTGGCCCTGGAGGGTTATGGAATCGACATACCGCCTGACGAGATAGCAAAAATGGCTCATGACGCCTTTACCGATATCCAGCAACAGATGAAGCCACTGGCGGAGCAGATTGCAAAAAAATACAACCTCTCATCGGGTGATTACCGTTCTGTTATGAAGTTCCTGAAAAAGGATCAGATTATAGGTGATTCCATTCTCCCGTTATACAAGGCCCATCTGGTGATCATCGAAGATATTATCAGAAAGCAACAACTCGTTACACTTCCAGGCCGTCCCGCAGTTATTAAAATCGCAACTGCTGCTGAAACAGCACAACAACCCGCACCTCATATGGTGCGGCCTCCATTTTTAAATAATACAGGCCAACGGGGTGTTTTTGTACTGCCAATGAATTTACCGCCTGCCCCCGGTGAAAAACTAGACAAGTACGACGATTTTACTTTCGATGCAGCTTCCTGGACACTTATTGCACACGAGGTAAGACCCGGTCATGAATTGCAATTTGACAAAATGGTGGAAGAGGGCGTTTCGCAGGCCCGGACGCTGTATGCATTGAATTCCACCAATACGGAAGGATGGGGATTGTATTCGGAATATATTACCAGACCCTATATGCCCATAGAAGGACAGCTCGTTTCGCTCGACTACAGATTACTTCGCGCTGCCCGTGCGTTTTTGGATCCGGAATTACAAGCCGGTACGATCACACCGCAACAGGCCCTCAATATATTAATGGTCGATGTCGTTTCTTCTCATGCTTTTGCCCAACAGGAAGTTGAACGTTACACTTTGCGCGCACCCGGTCAGGCCAATAGTTATTTTTATGGATTTACAAAAATGCTATCGCTTAGAAAAGATACAGAACAGGCACTCGGGGCAAAATTTAAACCTATCCGGTTCCACGATTTTATTTTGTCACAGGGAATTTTACCACCCGCTTTAATCAGAGAAGCTGTTACGAGTGAATTTGTGCCTGCTGAAAAAATGCGTTAGCCATTATTTATTACGGGAAATCCTTTGCGCCTTCAGCTGACTTTGGTTGATGTACGGTAAGCCGTTCCTTTAAACAGGGCGACCAACTCATTCTTTTCGTTTGTTATACGCACGTCATAGATTCCGATTTTGTTCCCCAGAAAAACTTCTACGGCCTCCACTTGCAGCAATTCACCTGTTTTTACCGGCTTTGTAAAATGAACAGAAGCATCCAGCGCTACCGTCAGATGGCCATAAGAGTTACATGCGAAAGCAAATGCGGAATCGGCTGCGGCAAATAAAACACCCCCATGAATGCTATTGAAACCATTCATCATATCTTCAATTATACGGTACTGCAATTTGCAGTATCCCTTCCTGAATTCAATCACCTGAAGTCCCAGCCATTCCGAAAACCGATCCCTCTTTAACATGATTTTCAATACTTCTTCCGGAGAAATAACTTCTTCATCCATAAAATAAATAATTTAGAAAACCATAATGTTATTCATTGAATCTCTTCAGGAGATATTAAGTCTGCCATTTTATTCGCCCAGGTATGGATCTTTTATTTTTACCAGTTTATAACTGATATTTGAAAATTTCACTTCACATCGTTCTCCTGTGGGTGATTGTGCCAAAAATCCCAATTTAAATCCTTTCCGGGCATCGAACTGCAAATGCCGAACGAGAAACCATCTGAGTCCATTCTCAGAAGAGTACAATGTAATGACATTACCGGCCTTTGCTATTTTATAAAAAACTTTATTAGATTTCATCACTTCAGAGTTGCAATCATCTGAAATATCATTTGTAACCACGCTGACAACTCTTTTTGCGCCTGTATAGTCTTTCTCAAAACAAAATTTTATCCAGTGCAGACTATCCTGTTTCACCACAAGGGCTCCACCGTCCCATTTGCTGGCAAATGCATGTTCGATGGATGCGATAAATACAAAATTCTCATCTCCTTCAAATAAAAGTTTCGGTGCATTATCGGTATTATAGGTCACGTTGGGGTCCCTGAACATATCGGTCTTTTCTCCGGCGACAATCACGACCTCATTCCCTTTCACTGAGAAAGTTTTTGCTGAGTTCTCCCAATATAATCCGCGGGGTATTGCAGTAATCCTGATCGAATCCACTTGTTGGGCATTTGCATGTAAACAAGAAAGTAAGGTGACCGTTAAGACAACAAAGCATATTTTCATGTGAATTATATTCTATGTTTCAGGGGAATGACCAGTTTGAGCGCTAACCAATCTTCATTCACTGAACAAACCTTTATATCTACCAGACCGGTTTCCAAAGCATAATTCCTGATCAGATCTTCTGATACATCTGACGATATTTTCGAAGTTTTCTTTGGCCAGGAAACCCATATCATTCCGTTCTGCTCAATTTCTTTTTTTAATAAAGGCAATACACGATGGTACTCCGAAAATTCCTTTGTAAAGAAATGGATAAGATTTTTCTTCTTCCGCGGATTATCCGAAATCTCAATATTTTCCGGCCACTCTGCAAAGAACTCAAAATAGTTTTCAGGTGCATGAATTAAACGGATTCTGAAGTTTTCTTTGATCCCCAGTTTTTTTTCCAATGTGGTACCGGAATACCCCGATCCCAATGATCCGGCCATTGAGCTCATTTGAATTTTTTAAAATCTTCTTCCAGTATCGCGTAGCTATATGCATCTGCCCATTCGCCCCGGATGGGTAAGATTTTTCTTTTTATCCCCTCCCTTTCCATTCCGGATTTTTCAAGAACCCTGGCCGAAGCAATATTTTCTATCGCGCAGCCTGCTTCCACTCTGTGAAGATTCAGTTCCGTGAATGCAAAGGTCAGCATTCTTTTCAGGGATTCGGTTGCAAAACCATCACCCCAACTGGCAGGAAGAATTTTAAACCAGACTTCAGCACTTCTGAATTTTAATTCTCTCAATTGCAGGCCGATCAGTCCCATCCAGTGGTTATTGTTTCTGTTTTCCAAAGCAAATACAAACAACATTCTTGGCACATCATTTTGTGCAATGATCCATTCGGTTAATAAAAATTCTGTTCGCTGGATCGTCTCTGGCATTCCAAGCGTATTGTATTTATCCGTTTCGGGTCTTGTAAGAAGAAAATGAACATCACTCAGGTCACCTAAAAACAGGTCCCGCATGACCAGCCTATCGGAATGATATATCAAGCGCAGTATATTAATTTCCCGACTCAAAAATATCTCTCAAAATGCATTTTGCTGCCTGGAAACCAAACATTCCATGAACACCACCTCCCGGAGCCTTAAACCTTTATCCTAGCCTTAGCCTGCGCTTTCGCCTTAGCCTTAGCCTTCGCCTTATCCCCTGTCATCTCTTCTCATAAGGCGGTTTTTTCGGTGCAGTAAATCCTTTTTTCTGTACTTCCTCTTTTATTTCGGCAATGGCGCGAACCAGCTGAGGGTCGATGCCGCGGGCCATACTGCCGAGGTCTTCCCTGACTTCAATGTCAGGATCTACTCCGTGCCCCTCCTTGAACCATGTACCGTCCGGATTGATCATCCTGAAACTCGGAACAGTTATTCCGCCTCCATCAATAAGATCCGGTGCACCACTGATACCAATGAGTCCTCCCCAGGTTCTGGCGCCGATCAATGGACCCAGACCTCTTTTTCGGAAATAATCCGGGAACGCATCGCCTCCCGAACCACTCCAGCCATTGATGAGCATTACCTTCGGACCAAAATTCGAAAAGGGCGGCCATGATAGTAATTCACCATCTCTTGTGGCCCAAAATGCTAAAGGTGTCCGGTTTAATAGTTCTATAAAACGATCCGGAATCTGGCCGCCATCATTAAAACGTTCATCGATAATCAAAGCTTTTTTATCCCATTGCGCATTGAATTGACGGATCAGTTCATTCTGACCGTCTACCCCCGTGCTGGGTACGAATATATAACCCACTTCACCATTCGTGGCTGAATCCACTTGTTTTCTGTTTCCTTCGATCCATGCCAGATTACGCAACCTGTATTCATCAGCCATCGTTTGTACCACCACTTTTTTTGCACCATTCCAGGAAGGAGATGTGTTGTACGTCAGTTCTACCGGCTTATTGGAAAGGTCCTGAAATAACTCAAAGGGTTCATGGGCTGTTGTCAGTGGTACTCCGTTTACCGCCAGAATATAATCTCCCTCCCTGATCATCACACCCGGTTGATCGAGGGAAGATCTGGACTCGGCATCCCAGGACGCGCCACGTATAATCTGTTTTATTTTATAATAACTGCCCTCCGCTTCCCAGTTAACTCCCAGATATCCAACGCTCGAATGTTTTTCCGTTTCCAGGTCACCGCCTCCGTGATAGGTATGCGAGGAACTCAGTTCCCCGATCATTTCCCCGATGATAAAATCGACCTCTTCACGTGTCATGGCCCCCTTCATCATTTTTGAATATCGTTCCTTCACCAGGTTCCAATCCACGCCGTGCATAGTAGAATCATAAAAGAAATCCCGTTCCAGTCTCCATGCATCATTGAAAATCTGCTGCCATTCCTGTACCGGATCCACCAGCATTTTCATTTCTGTTATACGTAATGGTTTTTCAAATTTTTGATTTTCCTCTCCCTTCACGATAGCCCAGCTATTGTCACGATGCAAAAGGATTTTCGACCTGTTGGCGGACAGTTGAAAGTCATCAACATTTGCCAGTATCGTCTTCACTTCCCGTTTGTCAATATCATAATATTTAAGAGTGGACTGTGTTTCAGCGGAACCCGTACCCGGAGATTGCAAAAAATATATCTTGCCTTTGTCAGCATCCAGGCTTATATAATGACCCGAAGGAATGGGAAGAATGACCATCCTGTACTCCAGTCCGTCCAGGTCAATATCCACAGCCTTCCCTTCTTCTTTTTCAGCAGAAGCAGGTGAACCCTTAGAACCTTTCTTGTTTTTACTGCTATCCTGGTTTGGTTTTGCGGTCTCCTGTTTTTCAGATTGGATAGCTACTGTATCATTCTTTGGATATAATAAAGAAGGAGTTGATTTCTTCAGGGATATAACTGCTATTTGTCCGGCATTCCCATAAATGAAAGAATTATCAATATCACTGTAAGAAGGATTGAATGACTGACTTGTAAGCAGGTAAATATATTTTCCTTCCGGATCAAATACCGGGTTACTGCAATCATAGTAACCATTTGTGATTTGTCGTTTCGCATGACTGGTAAAATCAAAAAGGAAAATGGCGCCATGTAAGTTTTCAAGATCCCGGCAGTAAGTAAACCAGCGGCTGTCTGAAGACCAGCTGCCTGTAAAACCCTCTAAATTTCCTTCTGAATACCGAAGGGCTTTATCTATTTGTATGGTACGGCCGTTTTCCAGATCATATATCTGAATGCGCATGGCCTTGTCTATAAACGCAATTTTTTTGCTGTCCGGCGACCAGAATAACCTGTATCTGAAACCCGGCCCATAGGACGTTAATTTTTTTGTATCGGTGGAAAACATGCTGCCGGAAGAGATATACAATTCATATTCACCGGAGCGGTCGCTCCAGTACGCTATACTTTTACCATCGGGTGACCAGGCAGGATAACGTTCAGCAACACCCGAAGTTTGTGTCAGGTTTTTTACAAAACCATTTTCTGCAGGCAGGGAAAATATTTCTCCCCTCGCGCCCATCAATACCCGGTTACCATCCGGACTGATAAAACTTTGCTGGATCACTTTCTCTGTTCCTACCCATTTTGGTTTCAGGGTAGCCTCATCTGTAACGACGGTTACTTTTACCTCCTTCAACTGATGTGAAGCCAGTTGATAGAGCCACAATTTCCCGGCGGCTTCAAAAACAATATCCTTGGGGCCCAGTGAGGGATAGTGAACATCATAATCGGTAAAATGGGATATCTGTTCAAAAGACTTAGACCCCATATCATACCGCCAGAGGTTCATCCGGAGATCGGTTCCGCGATCTGATAAGAAATAAATATAGTTTCCTGTCCACATCGGAAACTCATCCCCGGCTGTTTCCGATCCTGAAATATTTTCTGAACTGAGTGTTTTAAAATTAAAAATATAGATGTCGGCTTTCCATCCACCCCGGTAACGTTTCCAGTTCCGTCCGGCCTGCGTGCGGAAAGTCAGGGCCATTTGGTTACCATCGGGAGAATAGGAACCGAATTCTGCATAAGCAAGTGGTAATTTGGAGACGGCTCCCCCGGTTGACGGTACAGTGTAGAATTGGTTGAACCTGGCTTTTCCGCTTTCCCTGTTTGAAGCAAACAAAATATTCTTACCATCCGGTGTCCAGTCTACCACCCGGTCAGTATACCCGTGTTCTGTAAGACGTATGGGCACTCCTCCTGTTACAGAAAGTGCATAGGCATCCCTGTTGCCATCATAATTACCGGTAAAAGCAATGGATTTTCCATCAGGTGAAAATTTCGGAAATGATTCCACGCCCGGAGGAGAACTGATTTTAATCGCTTCGCCTCCTTCTCTGGGCACCAGCCAAAGATCGTTTGCATAAGAAAAGACAATCTGGTTTTCCGAAACGTCAGGATACCGGAACAACCCGGCGTCGATTTGTGCATTTAAGCTTAAAACGAAAAATATCAGCGTTATACTGCAAACTGTCTGTTTTCTCATAGTCAAATCTTTGTATTGATAAATTTATTGAAATCTATTTATACCGGTTGTTAACCGGCGGGGGATTTGCTAACATTACAAATATAAATCCCTTCATAGTCTTTGTTTAGTAGTGCGATAGTAGCCTACTAAGAACATTTTGACTCTAAAGGTTAAAGATCAAGCCTGATTTTTATCCGGTAAGTGCACGGGATGAGTTATGGCTTTCTTCGGGAATCCTTCGGGAGCTCTTCGGGAAATCCCGAAGCCTTCCCGAAGCCTTCCCGAAGCCTTCCCGAATACATCCCGAATACATCCCGAATACAACCCGTAAAAAAGGAAGCAGTTTCAATAAACCGTTTGGCGTTACGGGTTACGCGTTGCGCGTAGAATTTTTTTTAGTAGCCTACTATCAGACTACTAAAACGCGGCCAAAGATATCCGCAAATTTGTAAGCAAATCAATAAACTCACCAGATAACGGTTTTGTCAGGATCGTTTCCTGGAATGTAATACACAAAATTTTTTGATGAAATATATTAAATCAGCATCGACCCACAGATCATGAAATCAGCAGCCGGGAACCGGATTTTACTATGGACTCAAGCGCCACGCACATCTTATTTATTTCTTCTCCGGTATTATAATAGTGAATCGATGCCCTGACAACAGTGGTCAGGCTGTTCCGGTTCATGTAAATCAACGTCGATTTGGCTATGCCGACCGATACATGAATCTTTTTTTTAGCCAATTCGGACTTAACATGTGAGCTGCCAGCATCACGCACTGTAAAGGTCACAATACCACATTTTTGTGCACCATGATCGTGCACGGTAATTCCATCGATGGTTCCCAATTGCCGGCGCATTTCTGCTGCCAGGAATTGTATCCGCTGCCAGATTCTTCCCATTCCTATATTCAGTGCATATTCAATGGCTTTGCCAAGGCCCAGCGTAAGGGCCCGGTTTTTTTCGAATAATTCAAACCGCCGGGCATCATTTCTTATTTCGAAGGCATTTTCATTGATCAGTTGCGCCGTATGCCCGTCCATAAACAGAACTTTCAAAGTATCCTGTACCTCTTTTTTCACATACAGGAAACCGGTACCCCGCGGAGCACGCAGATATTTCCGGCCGGTCGCGGATAATATATCACAGCCTATTTCTTTTACATTGATGGGTATCTGGCCAACTGTCTGGCATGCATCCACGAGGTATAGAATATGATGTCTGCGTGCGATTTTACCGATCTCAATAATCGGGACCACTGCACCCGCGGTGGAAGCAATATGCGTGATAGCGATCAGCCTGGTTTGCGCAGTAATAGCTTCCTCCAGCGCCTGCAATGAAAAATTCCCCTGCCCGTCATTTGGGATCACCTTTATTTGTACACCATGGGTTTGTTCTGCGTTCAGAAAACCCAACAGGTTGGTTACATATTCCATTTCAGAAGTGATAATCACATCCCCCGTTTTGAACTCAATTCCGTTAAAAGCAAGTCCCCAGGCGGTGCTTGCATTTTCCACGATGGCCACCTCATCTTTTTCTGCATGTATCAACCGGGCGATCAGCTGATATACATTTTCCAGTTTTTCGCTGTATTCATCTTCCAATTCATAACCTCCCCGTCTGGCTTCTTCATTTAAATAATGAATAACGGTTTCCACCACTTCGTCCGGCGGAAGTGATGCGCCGGCATTATTAAAATGGACACATTCAGAGGTTCCCCTGGTTTCACTCCGGAATTTCTGAATTTCCCGTTCGCTGAAGGTTTTGATCTCCATGAAAATTTTTATACAAAGTAAATAACAAAATCCACCGCAAAACAGATGCAGAATTACTAATTTTGAGCATAACAGATATTATGGAACCTATCACAACTTCTGCCATAAGCGAATTTCTGTATATACAGATCGCAACCCGTCTGGAAAATCAGATAAAACAAAACCTGTTAAAATCAGGAGATAAACTGCCGTCGGTCCGGGCCCTTAGCCAGGAGCAGGGAATCAGTCTCAGTACGGCATTCAAAGCCTATGTGGAACTGGAATCCATGGGTATGATTGAAGCACGGCCAAAATCAGGTTACTATGTAAAAATTTTACCGGCCCGGTTTAACAGGGCTCCGGAAGTTAAACCGCCGCTGAAAAAGATCAGGGAAGTGAACGTGTCGCAGATGATTGCCATGATACATGAAAATATGCAGGAAGAAGGAGTATTACGATTATCGATGTCTGCGCCTCCTATCAATCTAATCCCGATGGCCAAGCTGAGTAAGTCGATGGCAGAAGCCATCCGCAAAAGTCCCAATGGTAATATCAATTATGAAAACATACAGGGAAATATTTCTCTTCGAAAACAAATAGCCAAACAGGCTTTCAGCTGGGGAGGAAGTGTTACTGAAAACGATATCGTCACCACACAGGGCTGTATGGAGGCGCTTGTATTTTGTTTGCGGGCAGTGACCCGGCCGGGAGACACGGTGGCCATTGAAAGTCCAACCTATTTTGGAATATTCAATGTAATGCTCAGCCTGGAATTAAATGTGTTGGAAATTCCGGTTCATCCTGATCAGGGTGCGGACATTGAATACCTGAAAAGGGCAATGGAAAAAGTTGAAATCAAAGCCTGCCTTTTTGTAACCAATTTCAGTAACCCGGTCGGCAGTTGCATGCCGGAAGAAAAGAAAGAACAACTCGTCCGGTTATTGACAAAGAAAAAAATCCCCCTGATTGAAGATGATATTTATGGAGAAATATATTTTGGAAAAAGCCGTCCGCGCACCTGCAAAAGTTTCGACAAACAGGGTTGGGTTTTGTTATGCTCCTCTGTATCAAAAACACTGGCTCCGGGATACCGGGTTGGATGGTGTATACCCGGCCGATTTAAAGATCAGGTTATCCAGATAAAAAGTATGCATACGATTACATCCGCCACGCCAACCCAGGCAGCTATTGCGCATTTTTTTGAAACCGGTCGTTATGACCTGCATATGCGAAACCTGAGAAGGGCTTTGTATACTCAATGCCAGCGTTACATGCAGGCCATATTGGATTATTTCCCGGCCAATACGAAAATGACGAGGCCAGGGGGCGGTTACGTACTATGGATCGAGTTAGATAAAAACGTAGATGCGTTCAAACTATACCAGGAAGCCCTTGTAAAAAAATATCAGCATAGCACCCGGACAAATTTTTAGTACGGATTCACGCTTCACTCATTTCATACGCATCAGTTTCGGGATCAGCTTTGATGAAACAATTGATAAAAGTATCCGGGTATTGGGAAATCTCATAAAGGCGCAGGCTAAGGCGTAAGGCCAAGGCCAAGGCCTAAGGCTAAGGCTAAGGCGTAAGGTTAAGGCTTAAAGCCCCACTCTTATACTCTTATACTCTTATACCCTTATACTCTTATACTTGTTTAAGTTTAGCAGTGAAGTGCCTCAGCATGGCAGCTTCCTCAACAATCTGTAACCCCCTGATCTTATCCCGCGCATTAAAGACTTCAATAACTACTTCGGCAACATAATCAATATGGCTCTGTGTATATACTCTCCTGGGAATGGCCAGCCGCACTAGTTCAAGCTTAGCCGGAATGAGCTGCCGATTGTTATCATATTTCCCAAACATCAGCGAACCAATTTCAACACTGCGTATCCCGCCGTGCAGATACAAGGCACCAACCAATGCCTGACCGGGATATTGGGTAACCGGAATATGTTCAAGAAATTTTTTTGCATCCAGGTATACCGCGTGACCACCGGCCGGTTGCATAATGGGTACTCCGGCATTTATCAGTTTGTTAGCAAGGTATTCAATACTTCGTATCCTGTATTGCAGATAATTTTCGTCCATTACTTCCTTTAGTCCGATGGCAATAGCTTCCAGATCTCTTCCCGCAAGTCCTCCGTAAGTAGGAAATCCCTCTGTTATGACCAACAGATTCCTGCATTTCAACGCAAGCTCTTCACTCCGCATTGCCAGAAAACCACCGATATTGGCAAATGCATCTTTCTTTGCACTCATGGTACAGCCATCGGCATAAGAAAAAAGTTCCCGGGCGATTTCAAATACAGGTTTGTTGCTGTACCCTTCCTCACGTAATTTGATAAAATAGGAATTTTCAGCAAAACGACAGGCATCAATAAAAACAGGGATATTATTTTCCGAACAAATCTTTCTCACAGCCCGGATATTTTGCATGCTCACTGGCTGACCACCGCCGGAGTTATTTGTCACGGTAATAATACAAAGCGGAATATTTTCTGCACCCTTTTCTTTAATGATCTGTTTCAACCCGGCCAGATCCATATTCCCTTTAAAAGGAGCGGGAATGGCGGGGTGTTTTCCTTCTTCACAAATCAGGTCAATACCTTCCGCTCC
>Ga0206929_1024_pt1 | contig 42811 bp, 38 predicted proteins | sample Alteio_BWOrgHeat_19_FD_152929 | JGI IMG/M metagenome (GOLD analysis project Ga0206929, IMG submission 152929) | Enriched cells from forest soil in Barre Woods Harvard Forest LTER site, Petersham, Massachusetts, United States -... | ecosystem: Environmental > Terrestrial > Soil > Temperate forest >...
GAGGATCATGGTTCAGGGGAACATAGTGGATTCCTCTTTCCTGGATATGTTTAGTTTTGCCCTGCTAAAAGGAAATCCGCATACGGCTTTGAACGATATGCATTCCATTGTCGTCACGGAGAAACTTTCCAGGAAGTTATTTGGGAATGAAGACCCGATCGGGAAATTGATAAAAATTGATAATAAAGAAACATTTCGTGTTACAGCCCTCGCGAAGGACCCGCCCGGAAACACACGGTTTCAGTTTGAATATCTGATCCCCTGGGCATATTTAAACCACCTTGATGGAGGTGAAGAGCATAACTGGGGAAATAATTCAACCAGAACATATGTACTGTTGAAACCAAATGCGAGCCTCGCTTCTGCCCAGCAAAAACTCCTGACATTAAAACGAAAATATGACAAGGACGAAGATGCGAAATGGGAAATGTTTCTGTATCCGATGGATCGCTGGAGGCTCTATTCAAATTTTAAAGGTGCTGTGGAAGATGGTGGCCGGATTGAATTTGTTAAGCTTTCTGCAATTATCGCAGCTTTTATTCTGCTGATAGCCTGTATTAATTTCATGAATCTCAATACAGCACGTAGTGAAAAAAGAGCCAAAGAAGTAGGGATACGCAAAGTGGTGGGTGCACGTAAAGGCGGCCTGATTGGTCAGTTCCTCGGAGAATCCATCCTGTTAAGTTTTTTTGCTGCCCTGCTGGCTATCGGCCTCGTCGAGTTAAGTCTTTCAACTTTTAATCAGGTAACGGATAAAAAGCTTTTTATACAATTCGGCAGTATTTATTTCTGGCTTCTTGTTTTGGGTTTTATTTTACTTACCGGAATCCTGGCAGGCAGTTATCCCGCTTTTTTTCTTTCATCCTTCCAACCCGTCAAGGTACTAAAAGGTGGATTTAAAAAAATGAATGCGTTGGTAACGCCCAGGAAAGTGCTCGTTGTTTTGCAATTCAGTTTTGCGATTATCCTGATTATTTGTACGATCATCGTACAGCAACAGATCAATCATGCGCGGGACAGGGATACCGGTTATGATAAGAATAATCTGATCTATCATTTTCTTACCGGAGACATTGCAAAAAATTATACACTTATAAAAAATGAATTGATTTCATCGGGAGCAGCCAGCTCTGTTACAAAAACCAGTGCCCCACTCACCCAGGCCTGGAGCGATAGTTGGGGATTTGAATGGGAAGGTAAAGACCCGAACGACAAAACAGATTTTGACCGTTACTCAGCCGATGATAATTTTCTAAGGACCACCGGACTGCAATTGGTTCGCGGACGTGACATGGACCTTGACAAGTATATTACTGATTCGACGGCCATGATACTGAACGAATCAGCATTAAAAACCATGAAATTTAAAGAGCCCATCGGACAGATCGTGAAAGACGGAGATACTAAATTTCATATTATCGGTGTGATTAATGACTTCATACTTCGCTCACCTTACGAACCAACTCATCCGATGATCATTGAAGGCGGCAAAGGTTGGTTTAATGTAGTTCATATCAAATTGAGCAATCTGCAGCCCACCGGGAAAAGCCTGAAACAGGCGGAATCCATTTTTAAAAAATACAATCCGGAATATCCATTTGAGTATCACTTCGTGGATGAAGAATATGCCAATAAATTTCAGGATGAAAAGAGAACGGCAGTATTGGCTGCATTCTTTTCCGGACTAACGATATTTATTTCATGCCTGGGTTTATTCGGTCTCGCCACTTATATGGCGGAAACAAGAATTAAAGAAATTGGTGTGCGCAAAGTATTGGGGGCATCCGTGACGGGAATAACTTTTTTGATTTCAAAAGATTTCCTTCGCCTTGTTTTGATCGCTTTCCTGATTGCAGCTCCGATCGCCTGGTGGTCCATGTCAGTCTGGCTAAAAAATTATCCTTACCGGATAAATATCCGGTGGTGGGTATTTGCACTCGCTGGCGGTCTCTCTTTCCTGATCGCGCTTGTAACCATTAGTTATCAGTCGATTCGCGCAGCTGTTGCAAATCCGGTCAGCAGCCTGAGATCAGAATAAACATGTAAGGCTTAACGCCAAACGCTTAACGCCCAACGCTTAACGCCTAACGCCCAACGCTTAACCTCTAAGCTTACGGCCAGCGCGTCGGTGTTCACGTTTAGCCATAAGACAGGTAACCATATCCGGTATCTGTAAGTCTTGTAAATAAAAGTTAGTAAAAGGGATGGAAAACTGCGATTTTTTGGTTTGGCACGTATTTTTCATATACAATAGAAACACTTCAGATGCAAACGTTTCGCAGAAACAACGTTGATATATCACCGGTTCAGTTTAATGCTGGTTTTTCCCAACAACCCGTTTCGCCAATCAGGGAAAAGTCATTGAAAATCAAAGAATTTATATCCTGGGCAGCTTGTTTTGCGGTGATTTCCGGACTTACAGGATTACTGAAGTATTTAAAAATAGGGATTACAATGGACACTGTTACTTCCGTCCTTTTTTACCTTTCGCTTGCCGGACTGATTTATTTCACTACCAGGATCATCATATTATCAAGAAGTCAGGTTCAAATACATTCTAATAACCTGCATGAGCTGAACTAAGTTCTCCCCCAATTATCCCCCGGATTTTTCTCACCGGTCTTAAAAGATTAAGGCATCTATTTACATTCTGGTCACAACACAGGGAACCCCCCGTTGCAGTATAAAGTAAAGCTATTGCTTTCAGGTTGGAAGGCAGATTTACAGTAACCCGTACCCGCATCTGTGAAAATATAGTAAAATTGCAGGCCATGAAAAATATCTGCATCAGACCTATACAAGCCGGAGACAACGCGACCATTGCCTCCATCATCAGGAGAACACTGTCAGAATTTGGAGCGAATAAACCTGGGACGGTTTATTATGACCCGACAACCGATGATCTTTTCAAATTATTTTCGGTTCCATGTTCCGCATATTTTATTGCAGAAGTTGAAGGCAACATCGTTGGAGGTTCCGGTGTTTTTCCAACGCCCGGTTTACCTGCCGGTTGTTGTGAATTGGTGAAGCTGTACCTTCTCACCGAAATGCGTGGTCAGGGGCTGGGGCTGATGCTCATGGAAAAATGTTTTCAGAAAGCTATTGATCTTGGTTTCAGTGAAATGTATCTTGAAACCATGCCGGAATTAAGGACAGCCATCGGCCTCTATGAAAAAGCAGGATTTACCTTCCTGACCGGGCCCATGGGGCAATCGGGTCATTTTGGTTGTGATCTCTGGATGATAAAACATTTACACTGAATAATTCAAGCTTTATACATTCAGGTTTAATATAAGATCCGATAAATAATTAGGGTATTTGAATCCGGCTGCTTAATCTGACCATCAGCAGACCCATCAGGGCGATAATAGCAAACGAAACACGCAAACTGGTTGCCTGGGCTACATACCCTATCATGGGGGGAACCAATAAAAACCCCAGATACCCAAGCGACGAAATGGAAGCAAGCGCAGCGCCCGGATTCGACATCGGCATTTTCCCGGCGAGACTGAATACAAAAGGTACTACACAGGAAACGCCAAATCCGGTTAATAAATAGCCAATAAGCGTGATGGGGATAAAAGGAGAACCAACGATGATAACAAATCCCGCGGTGATCAGCAAACCGCTGGCAGCCAATACCCGTCGGATGCCAAAACGGTCAGCCATACGATCGCCTATAAATCTGCCTGATGTCATGGCCACCATATAAACTACAAAAGCAATCGTGGCAACTCCCTTTGTTCCATGCAAAACCTGACGGATATATATTCCACTCCAGTCATACATTGTATTCTCACAAGCCATGGAAGCAAAACAAATGAATGAAAATATCAGCATGCCTTTGGGAGGAAGAGTGAATATGGATCTTTTGACTTTATGATCTGGTTGTTGATCCAGTACGTCCTTGTAATAAAAAAGTGTCAGTGCGGTCAGAAACAAACTCACACCCAATAAATGCCAGCCTGGAATTACGTTCAGAGTCACCATTAAATATCCGAAAGCGGCGCCTGCAAAACCTGCCATGCTCCATATAGCATGAAAGGAGCTCATGATGGACCGTGTATACAATGCCTGAACACCGATTGCCTGTGCATTGATCGAAAGATTCATAAGATTTCTGGAACTACCGAAAAAAAATAACACAATGCCTAACACCCATGTATACCCGCTGAATCCCATAAATGCGAGAACGCCATTGTACATCAGGGCACCAATCAGCATGATAGTGCGGCTTTTATAATGATCCAGTAATTTGCCCGTAAATGGCATAGTGAGAATCAAACCCACTGGCATCATAAATAGTAGCGTGCCGAAATGGGCGTCATTCAGCTTCAGGGACTCTTTAATGCCGGGAATCCGGGAAGTCCAGCTTGAATATCCAAAACCGGAGATAAAAAAATAAACAGCATTCGCGCGGCGAAGACGTTTTAAAGAAATTTCCTTCATGTAGTCAGCAAATATAAGCTGAACGCTTAACGCGGAACGCAAAACGGTCTACGGTCAACGGTCAACGGTCAACCCCCAACCGCCAGCTATTTGAATAACGCTACTCCCGCAAAAGTTGCGAGCAAGCCTATCACCACAGAACTAAATACATACAACATAAAAGAAAGATTGGATCCCTGTCTTAAAAGAATGAGACCATCATAAGAGAAAGTAGAAAACGTAGTATAACCACCGCAAATACCAGTGATCAGGAAAAGTCGCCAGTCAGTACTTACATCGGCATGTCTGGCAAAAATGGAGTAAAAAACACCAATCAGAAAACATCCCGAAATATTTACAAGCAGGGTACCCAGTGGGAAAATAATGGGTATATGTTTTCCCACAAATAAAGAAATCATATACCGGAGTATACTGCCCAACCCGCCGCCAATACCTACAAATAAAAGAGCACGCATAGCTGAGTTATAAATTTATTCAATCCGGCTGAACAAATAAGGATCGATTTCGACTTCGGGATTTTGACTGGTGGTCAGCGATTTTACCCTTCCGCCCGTCAAATCAAAACTGACCGCAAACTGGCCATAAACAATATTATTATATTTCAGCAGCCATTCGCCCTCGTCCATATATTCCAGTGTTGCATTCAAATCGGGTTTTGTGTCGAATTGTATGAACAGATGATCTTTTTCCACACGGATATGGATTTTCCCGTACAATTCATTAATGTAATCGCCGGCATAAGAGCTTAAGGAAAGCTGAGGTTTATTATGCAGTTCGACTTTTGCATTCCATCCGGCCCTTTGGTTAAATGCGCTCGTTGTTTTGTTGATGAATATTGGCAGATCCTGCTGACTTCTATTTACATAAGCAACGCCAAGGTACACATCCAGTATCTGATGGCGCAGGTCTTCAAAAAATCCCTGGTTGTCATTGTTGGTGAGGATGGCTATACCCAGTTTTTCTTCCGGAACAAAGCAAACATTACTTACCATGCCACCCGCGCCACCCGTATGCCAGTAAACCTGTCTGCCCGCATAATCCTGCATATTCAAACCAAGGCCGTATCCGGTAAAATGCGTTGGATACCTGTCATATATCGTACTGTGAATCCAGGTATTGGCAATTCTTGTTTTCTGAAGTGCCGGCCAGGGAATGATTTGTTTTCCCTGGTAACGGCCTGAGTCCAGCTGCATAAATAACCAATGAGATAAATCATTTACACTACTTACAATACTGGCGGCCGGAGCCATGTTATTCCAATTATCATATGGCACTTTACTGATCTGATTTGTATAGGCTGTCGAGTAAGGAGTCGCTACATCGGGTTGTTCAGCGACACCGGTAGACAGAACGAGTGTATGATCCATACCCAGCGGGTTAAGAAAATGAGTTTGTACAAAATGTTCCCAGGTTTCACCGGTCACAATGGGAATCACCTGCCCTGCCACAAGAAAACAACTATTACAATAACCGAATTCCTGCCGGAAATGAAAGGGCGGTTTCAGGTACCGCATTCTTTTCATAATTTCTTCCCTGCTTAGTGAGGTATTCCAGAATGTAAAATCACCTTCGAAAGTCTTGGTGCCGATATGATGTGAAAGCATATCCCGGATAGTGACCAACTTTGTTGAAGTAGAATCATAGAGGCGAAAGGCCGGAAAATATTTTATAATCTGATCATCGAGTGAAATTTTACCCTCTGTTTCCAGCATGGCGAGTGAACTGCCCGTAAATAACTTTGTATTACTCGCTATCATGAACAGCGTGTTCTCATCCACAGGTTTTTTGGTTTCAATGTCTTTTACACCATACCCTTTCATCCAGACAACCTTACCATCTTTTACAATAACGATCGAGAGACCGGGTACGGTCCAATCCTTAATTCCTTTTGCGATATAACCGTCCAGACTGTCACGGATAAAGGAAGGTTCATCATTGAATGATGACTGGGCTATCCCGCTTTGAAAAATAAAATAGAACAATAATAAGGAGCCAATTTTCTTCATAAATAATGAATGGAGCTACTGTATTAAACCCTCAGAAATACTTTTTTGTGATACAGGAAATACATAAATGCCCATTTGACGGCCATATAACAAATAGCCATCACTACAGGTGCCCAGATGGCGGGACTGAGTTCCCCGAGCCATTGAAAGAATCCGTTAGTCGCATATTCCCAGTTAATAAAACGGCCGGAAATGTAAATGAGGATGGAGTTCATCCCGATGACTTTAAAAAAGAATGCCCATTTTTTATAGCCCAGCACATCAATCACGTAATAAAAAAGTGAAAAATATAAAAGACTCAATCCCCCCACCAGGCAAACAAAGGAACTGGTCCATAGATTTTTGTTTATAGGGAAATCAAAGTTCCATATCAACGCAAGGAGAATGAAAGCGATTCCGGTCACGGCCATCCAGCCGGCCTTACGGGATCCATCCTGAGTACTTGTTTTGATAAAAGTACCGGTCAGAATACCGAGTAATCCTGTGCTGATGGCTGGTATGTCCGACATCAGTCCTTCCGGATCATGTATCCCCAGGTACAATTTGCCAGGAAGAATACTTCTGTCTATATAGGATGCGAAATTGCCCTCCATAGTAAGGTCACCCGTTGGGAAACCCGGTGCAGAAGTGAATTTTAATAAAAGCCAATAGCCAATGATCAGCGCCCAGAACCAGATGATCTGTGTATTTCTTTTCGAATAGATAAATATGATATTGGCAAACATATAGGCGATACCGATTCTGCCAAGTACACTGGCAAAACGGATATCTGAAAATGGTCGTAAATGCAGACCGTTATTGTAAATAATTCCCAGGATGACGAGAATAAGGCCGCGCCTGATTACCCGGAATAAAACTTTTTTCCTGTCGTTTCCTTTTTCAAGTTCTCTTCCGACGGAAAAAGGCGTGGCGACTCCTGCCATAAATAAAAATAACGGGAAAATCAGATCGTATAAATGAAATCCGTTCCATGCCGGATGTGTAAGCTGATTAGAGATCCAGTTCAGTGCCGGCCAGTCTGTTGCTTTGGCCAGTGTATTAAAAATTTCTTCAGCACCCATGATCCAGAACATATCAAATCCCCGGAGCGCATCCAGGGAATACAGGCGCTGTCCCCCGGTTGGACCGAGTGGCGTATCCAATGGAGGCGTTTGATGATGATGATTACTCATGTGTGATTTTAGAGAATGAATATAGCCAAAAAATGATTCTGATTTTTTTTGATAACTTACTATTCGATGAAAGGATTGTTTGTTATTCTTTGTTGCCTGTTTTTTCTTTCTGACAAAGCCCAGTTCCAACCCAGTCCCGACGGGCATTACCTGCTCCGGGACGGAAAGGCTTTTTTCTGGTTGGGCGATACGGGCTGGGAATTATTTCATCGGCTGAACCGCGAACAGGCCGATTTATACCTCAAAACCAGGAGCAGTCAGGGTTTCACAGTCATACAGGCAGTAGTGCTGGCGGAGTTCGACGGACTTCATACCGCGAATGCCTATGGCGATCTTCCTCTCATGAATGATGATCCTGTAACACCTAATGAAAGTTATTTTAAACAGGTCGATTACATAATCAATAAGGCCGACGAGGAAGGACTTGTTATTGGTTTGTTACCAACCTGGGGCGACAAAGTGACAAAATCATGGGGTATAGGTCCCGTTATTTTTAATCCGGAGAATGCAGGTATTTATGGCAGGTGGATCGGAAGCAGGTATAAAAACAGTAAGAATATAATATGGATATTGGGTGGTGACAGGAATCCGCAAAACGAAAATGATTTAAAAATCTGGAGGTCTATGGCGGCGGGAATACAGGAAGGAGTTGGGAGTAAGGGAAAAGCTCTGATCACATATCATCCCCAACCCAATGAGCAGGGTTCGGGACAATATTTTTTTAATGACGAATGGCTTTCGTTAAACATGTTTCAGAACGGACACTGCAGAAATACACCCGTATATGATAAAATATATAAAGCATGGCTGAGAACCCCTTCCAGGCCTGTATTGGACGGAGAACCCATTTATGAAGATCACCCGGTATGTTTTAATGTGAAAGAGCTGGGTACCAGCAACGCTTACGATGTACGTCAATATGCCTACCTGGATTTGTTTTCCGGTGCCTGTGGGCACACGTATGGCTGTCATGATATATGGCAGTTTTATTCAAAGGACCATGAAGCTATCAATGGTCCGCACGTGTACTGGCCTGAGGCGCTTCAAATGACGGGCGCAAACCAGATGAAATATGTCAGGAAACTGATGGAATCACACCCGATGACCGAACGTGTGCCCGATCAGTCACTGGTGATTGAAAATAATCTGCCTGTCTCTGAGCGTATTCAGTCTACGCGGGGAAAGGATTATATTTTTGTTTATTCAGCAGCGGGCAAGCCTTTTACTGTGATCATGGGTAAGACAGAAGGAAAAACATTGAATGTCTATTGGTTCAATCCACGGAATGGTTCTGTATCGAAAGATCCGCAGATCGCGAATACGGGGAATATTCTATTTAATCCACCTTCTTCCGGATATGGACAGGACTGGGTTTTGATATTGGATGATGCAACAAAAAACTATACGATCTATTGATTAATAATATCTAATTTTTAACTACGTCAAATGAAAGCTCTTTTAGTTGTGATATTCGCCCTTCTTGGTTCTTCTTCTTTTTGTCAATTGCACCTTTCCGCAATTTTCAATGATCACATGGTTTTGCAAAGGGATAAACCCATAAAAATATGGGGGGCTGCAAAAGCCGGTGATAACGTCATGGTATCAATGGGAGAAAAAAAAGGTTCCGCCATCGCTGATAAAAATGGCAGATGGCTGATCACAATGCAGGCATTTCAGGCAGGCGGACCATATGTTCTGACCATAAAAACAAAAAACGAGTCCAAAATTTACAAAGATGTTTTAATCGGAGAAGTATGGCTTTGTTCGGGTCAGTCAAATATGCAATTCAGAGTCAGGCAGGCCCTCAATGCAAAATATGAAATACACCGGGCAAATAATCCATTGATCAGGCAGTTAAATATTCCGAATATGCTGAGTTTTAAACCGGAAGAATATATAGATTCGGCGCAATGGATTTTGTCAACGCCCGAAACAACCGGTGATTTTACAGCGGTCGGATTTTTTTTCGCAAGAGATATTTATGAAAAACTGCATGTTCCCGTCGGTTTGATTTATGATAACTGGGGTGGGTAAAATGTTGAATGCTGGATCAGCAAAAATGATATGATGGGATCTGATGAATTAAAAGACTATGCCCGGCAAATATCTGTTAGCTGGGATCAGACAAATGCAAGAATTGAAAAACAATTAACCGAAACACTGGTAAAAAACAATGAAGGCGTGAAACCGGACATGAAGGAAGAATATTTCCTGAAGCCGGATTATTCATTTTCCGGTTGGATGACAACCTCCGCTCCGGGTGATCTTGACTGGAACGGTTTACCTGCCTATCGCGGGGAAGCGTATCTGATGAAAGAAGTAATAATAGATTCCATTCAATCCCATCTTCCGTCTATATTAAGTATGGGCACAGCCGATATCCGGTTTAATATTTTTCTGAATGGAAAACGCCTGTCCATCCCGGATGGTAAAAATATTTTGATTCCGTTACCTGCCGGTACCTGGAATCAGGGTAAAAATGTCATCCTGGTTAAAATAGGCAGCCAGACGGTGCCGGATCATATGACAATGGGAATTCACGGCGCATCAGACCAGCTGTATGCGGATTTTGATGGGGAAAGAATTTCCCTTGCGGATGAAAAATGGAAAGTGCTGCCGCTGCTCGACAGGCCGCATCACTTTATTCATTGGATGAATAATGAAGGGACCATTATTTACAATGCAATGATTCATCCCATGATTCCATTTACTATCCGGGGTGTTTTGTGGTACCAGGGAGAAGCGAATGTTGACCACGCTTTTGAATACAGAAAAACATTTTCGCTTATGATCAGGAGCTGGAGAAAGGAATGGAATGATGAATTCCCGTTTCTTTTTGTGCAGCTGGCCAGTTTCGGATCGGATGAATCCAGTAATGCCGGAAATAAATGGGCCGAGATCAGGGAGTCTCAATCAAAGGCGCTGGAACTTCCGAAAACCGGTATGGCAGTTACGACCGATGTGGGTGACCCCAAAGATGTTCATCCGAAAAATAAACAGGTAGTGGGCCACAGACTCGCCGCTATTGCCTTAAATGACGTGTACGGTTTACCGCAAACTTGCGGCGGGCCCGTTTATAAGTCTGTTACTTTTTTGAAAGGCAAAGCTGTTTTATCTTTTAATTCAATTGGGAATGGTCTTATATCAAAAAATAAATATGGCGTGCTGGAAGGATTTGAAATAGCCGGCGCGGACCGAAAATTTTATTTTGCGAAAGCAGTGATACATGATAACCAGGTAGAAGTAAGCGCTGATTCTGTTACAAGTCCGGTCGCAGTAAGATATGGATGGAGTAATGCACCGGTAGAAATTAATCTTTACAATGTGGAGGGATTTCCGGCATCACCGTTCAGAACAGATGATTGGCCGGGAGTTACGGATAAAGTCGGATTTTTTAAACCTTAATATTCCTAAAGACCGGACTAGAGTGGTGAACGTGGAAGGGTACAAAATGTAAGAATTCACAGTGACATGTACAATGGCAATGTACTGATGTGAAATCTCGTTTTGATGGTGCGTTCCATTTCATTGACTCAAAGAAAAAATCCACTATTACACTGTCATTTCCTTTATCCATTTTGAATTTCTACATTTTGTACCCTTCCACGTTCACCACACTTATTTCGGGCTTTACGCGTTCAGCGTTTAAACGCTTCTTTCCCATTCACAACTGTGAGAAGAACTTTTGTATTGCGGATATTTTCCGGTGCGATAGTAAATAAATCCTCTGACAGGACAGTGAAATCGGCCAGCATACCAGTTTTCAATTTTCCGGTCTTCTGCTCCTGAAATCCAGCCCAGGCATTGTTAACTGTATAACAACGAAGTGCCTGCTCCACGGAAAGTTTTTGTTCAGGAAACCAGCCACCCGGATTTTTATCATCGAGGGTGCGTCTGGTAACCGCCGCATAAATGCCGGCAATTGGATCAAGCGGAGCCACCGGCCAGTCCGACCCAAAAGTCAGGTTTGCATTCGATTCCAGCAGGGATTTGAAAATATACGTTCTTTTTAATCTCGCAGAATCCAGTCTTTTTGCCGCCCATTTTCCATCATCAATTGCGTGATAGGGCTGCATGGAAGGAACGACTTTTAGCCTGGCAAACCTTTCTATCGCATCCTCAGTAAGATGTTGCGCATGTTCCACCCGGAAACGGTGATCTTTTTCGGGACGAAGTTTTTCGGCTTCTTCGTATACATTCAGAATCCAGTCGTTGGCCCTGTCCCCAATGGCGTGGCAGGCAACCTGCAAACCGGCCGAGTCCGCTGCCAGTACCCATTTCCTCAATAAAATGGTATCTGTCACCTGCAGTCCCGTTGACTTTGGCGCATCGAGATAAGGTTTATAAAACCAGGCAGTCGTGGAGCCAAGGGAACCGTCTACAAATCCTTTGAGTCCACCCCAGCGTAATAAATTATTACCACGACCGTTTATTTTTACAAAAGAGTCCAGCTTCGCCCAGCTGCTGATAGCAACAAAAGAATAAATACGAATGGGTAATTTCCCGGCTGCTTCTGCACGCCGGTAAGTCGCCATGTCAATCCATCCGCCGTAAGTTCCCATATCATGAACCTGCGTAAATCCATGTGACAAAGCATGCGAAGCAGCGCGGTCAAGGCTTTCATCCAGTTCTTTCTCCGTTAGACCTGTTATGATTCTGGATACCAGGTTGGTTGCCTCGTCGCGAAGGATACCCGTGGGTTCGCCGGTCTTCGGATCTTTCACAATCTCTCCGCCTGGCGGGTTATTTGTGTTTTTTGTAATGCCTGCCATTTTTAACGCGATTGAGTTGGCGAGACCCATATGGCCATCATAACGACTGATAAAAACCGGGTGTTCACCACTGATGCTGTCTATCCATATTGCACGGGGAAGTTCACCGCCCCATGCTTCGTGATCCCAGTTCCCGCCACGAATCCAGCTATTGCCTTTTGCAGAATCTGTATAATGACGAAAGGCAGAAATGAAATCTGCCTTTGATTTTACATCCCTCAGATCAATGTTTGCCAGATAATAACCACCGTCTAAAAAATGTACATGATTGTCTGTAAATCCCGGTACCATCATTTTGCCGTTCAGATCAACAAGGATTGTATGGTCGTCTGCGTACTGCTGAAAATCGTTTCCAACATATAATATCAGTGAATCTTTGATGGCAATTGCTTTTGCCTCCGGGTTTGCTGAATCACCGGTCCATATTTTTGCATTCAGATAAATTCTATCTGCTGCGGGATGCTGATTACAGGACGAAAAAATAAAAAAACAGACAATAAACGTCGGCAAATAAAACTTCATTCGGGTAAATTATATAACTAATATAGGATTTTCAGGGAACGATGCGTTTACAATGATTAAATCTTTATCTTAATAACAAAAATCATGCATCCTGATATCATCCCGATGTTGACCTATGAAAATGGAACTGCAGCGATGGAATGGCTTTGCCGGGTATTCGGATTTACAGAAAAAACCAGATGGACGGATCGTGAAGGAAAACCCACCCATGGAGAGATTACCATGGGTGGGGGAATGATCATGCTGGCAAATGGGAATAAAGACTATCAATCGCCTTTGCAACACCGTCAAAGCTGTAGCCGGTGTGCAAAATGGTATTCGGTTCCATATATTATCAATGGTGTGCTGGTTTATGTTGACGACGTGCAGGCGCATTTTGAAAATTCAGGAAAACGGGGTGCCCGCATATTGTCTGATTTGGAATTTGGGGAACCCGGCTCCAGATATCGTGTGGAAGATCTGGAGGGCCAGCGATGGATGTTTATGCAGAAGTCATGATGTTCACAGTAGCACGTTTCAATATTAAACGTTAGGCTTTAAGCGTTTGTCGTTTTTTTGCTGATTGAATGATTTTTATATAACTTCATTCGATAACGATCTGCAGCTGACCCGGCTGCTTTTTCTATTTTTACAAGCCAAACTATTTATATGGTTCCCGAGGGTTTAATAGATTTATACAGAGGATCCCCGGGTTTCTGGGACGAGATGGGAAACGGTCCGGATTTTCGTGAACCTTATATTCAGGTAGTGAACGCGCTGAAGCAGCTGGATGTGAACAGCCTGCAGTTGAAAGAAAAGCTTGCCAGCGATTTATTCATGAACCAGGGTATCACATTTACGGTTTATAACGATAATGCCGGTATCGAAAGAATTTTTCCGTTTGATATCATTCCGCGTATCCTGACCGGGGACGAATGGAAAAAAATCGAAGATGGATTAAAACAACGACTACGCGCGTTGAATCTTTTCTTAAAAGATATTTATTCGGAACAGAATATTCTCCACGATAATATCATTCCGGCTGAACTGATAGCGTCCTGCCCGCATTATATGAGGGAAGTGGCAGGCATCCAGGTGCCGCATGATATTTTTATTCATATTTCGGGAATCGACTTAATACGTGGAGACAATGGGGTTTTTTATGTGCTGGAGGATAATCTTCGTACACCATCCGGAGTATCCTACATGCTGGAAAACAGAGAAATTACAAAACGCCTGTTCCCGGAACTGGTAGCCAGCTCGAGGATCCGCCGTGTCAGTAATTATCCTTTGTTATTGCATGAGATCTTACTTTCCCTTTCCCCGGCCCAAATCTCCAATCCCAATGTTGTACTGCTGACGCCCGGTATCTATAATTCTGCTTATTACGAACATGCTTTTCTGGCCCGCCAAATGGGCATTGCACTGGTGGAAGGAAGGGATATGGTTGTCGATAATCATAAAGTTTATATGAAAACCACCCAGGGTCTGGAACAGGTACATGTGATTTATCGAAGAGTAGATGATGATTACCTGGATCCGCTGATATTTAGGCCGGACAGCGCGTTGGGTGTTCCCGGACTGATGTCCGCATACCGCAAGGGATCTGTTGCCATCGTAAATGCGGTTGGTAACGGAGTAGCCGATGATAAAGCCATTTACGCGTTTGTTCCAGCTATGATAAAATATTATCTGAACGAAGATCCCTTATTGCCAAACGTTGAAACATATGAGATGAGCAATCCGGATATCCGCCAGTTTGTATTTGATAACCTGACGAGGATGGTCATCAAACGCACCAATCAATCAGGCGGGTATGGAATGGTAATGGGAAATAAGGTTACAGATGAGGATTGGGCAAAAGCGAAAAAGGAAATTGAAGAAGATCCCCGCAGCTTTATCGCCCAGCCAATCATCAATTTGTCTACGGCTCCCTGTTTCATCGATGGAAAGTTTGAAGGAAGGCATGTGGATCTTCGTCCCTATGCCTTATGCGGGCCTTCCGGAGTGCAAATTGTACCTGGTGGATTAACCCGTGTCGCTTTAAAAAAAGGGTCGCTGATTGTAAACTCTTCCCAGGGTGGAGGCAGTAAAGATACCTGGATCATTGATTAACTGTAAGTATGTCTAAAACGGATTATACATGTTAAGCAGAATTGCAGACTCGCTTTTTTGGCTGAATCGCTATATGGAAAGGGCTGACGGGATGTTGAGGCTGACTGCGACACATTATATTTTTTCACTCGACAAGGATGCAAAAGGCACGATGACCTGGAAGGCGGTCATGGAAATTTTTGTAGAAACCGATGAAGAATACCTTACGTCGATTGAAAATAATACTGAAGCCTGTATTAAATTATTACTTATCGACACGTTAAATACGAATAGCCTGAAAACACTGGTGAATAAAGCGCGGGAAAATGCGCGTGGTGTTCAGGATCATATCACTAAAGAGGTTTGGGAAGAAGTAAATCAGATGTACCATCTCGTTAATCAAACCGCGCTACAGCAGAAAATAGATTCATTTCTCGGACTGGAAGTGATGGAACCGCTGATCAAGCATACTGTCATGTACGCAGGCACCATGGACATCACAATGCCTCGGGGTACCGGATGGTGGTTCATGAATCTTGGAAAATATACCGAGCGATGCTTTCAAACGATTGCTTTTGCCGAGAAACAGCTGGAGCTGATAAATTTCAAGGAAGCAGATACAAACGATTTGCTGCAATGGAAATATTTGTTATTCAGTTTATCGGGTTATGAGCTGCATGTCAAAACATACAGGAGCGGGAATCATAATTATAATGTATTACACCAGGTGCTGTTAAATGAGAATTTTACCCGCTCGGTCATTTATTCATTACAAAGAATAGAATATAACCTGAATAAAGTGATCGGACATAATGCGAACGAAGAAAGGTCGACCTTACTGCGGATTTTCGGACGACTTTTTAGTAAAGTACGGTTTATGGAACTCGATTCACTGAATAAAGACCGGGTGCCCGTTTTTTTTGAAGAACTCAAAAACGACCTTATCGAATTTAACCAGAAAGTTGTCCAGCATTTTTTCTCTTACTCTTAAGTTATACCATGCCCACCTTCCGGATTCAGCACATTACCACGTATGAGTACGACCGGCTGATCCAGGAGAGTATGAATGAAATAAAAATATTTCCGATCATTTCTTCCGACCAGGAAATTTTACAACAGGAACTGACAATTACAGGAAATCCTGAACTCATGTATTTTTATGATTACTGGAATAACAAGGCGGCAAATTTTAATTTATTTCCTCCCCATCAGAAATTGGTTATTGATAGCCGCCTTACAGTAAGAACGACTCGCAGTTCAGATCTCAATATAAATTTTATAAGCGTTTTTAATGAAATGTGGAATGAGGTGAATGGAAATTTAAAATTGGTGGAACTCTCACGACCTGATGTTATAAGATCCCAAAACCGGATCGATGAAATGGTACAGCAGGTTTATGATCCGGATCATTCTGTAGCCATAACCGTCAAAAATTGCTGTGAATATATTTTCTCGCATTTTAATTATATAAAGGGTATTACAACCACTGAAACTACGATAGATGAAATTGTCGAAAAGAATGCTGGTGTTTGCCAGGACTTTGCACACGTGATGCTGCAGGTTTTACGAACGCTGAATATTCCGAGCCGTTACGTAAGTGGATATATTTGTCCAAATAAAAGCGGATTAAGGGGAGAAGGTGCTACGCACGCCTGGTTAGAAGCCTGGATCCCCAGGTCTGGCTGGGCGGGCATTGATCCTACTAATAATGTATGGGTTACTAATACGCATGTTCAGCTGGCCACCGGAAGGAATTTCGCAGACTGCAGCCCGGTGAAAGGTTCCTTCAGGGGAGCTGCAAATCAGATTCTGACTGTTTTTGTGTCAGTTGACTATGAAGACGGGCAGATTTTCAGTGAATTGAATAAGGTTGATGTAAGACGCGAAAACATGAAGACCGAATCCCTCCGTTTTTCACCCTCAGCCCAACAGTAAGTTTGCCGTTATTCAGTTATCTTCCCCCGAACGTGTAAAGCTCAATGTGTAACGCAAGTTGTTATTAGCATTTGACTCCCGTTAATAATTCATAAATAATAATTAATAACTATGAAGCTATTGCCGCTGATTGTTTTAATTTTTACGTCCCATAATTCTTTGGCTCAAAAACCGATTCAGTTTATTGCTTCCGATACACCACGCGTTTTTGCACCCGGAGTAGTGTCTGATGGATTTGCCAACCGTGACATAGCGATATCACCTGACGGGAATGATTTATTTTATACATTACAATGGTATTTCGGATTGTATTCTGTGATCCTTCACGCACAAAAGCTGAATGGCCGGTGGACAGAACCTGACACGGCCTGGTTTTCCGGAAGATTCAATGATCTCGAACCGGCATTTTCGCCCGATGGCAGCAGATTATTTTTTACTTCAAACCGTCCTCTGTATTCGTCAGATACCGCAAAAGACTATGATATCTGGTATCTGCAGAAAAATGGAATTCATTGGGAAGGCCCGTTTAATCCGGGTGCACCGGTTAATACAGATAAGGATGAATTCTATCCCTCCCTTACAAAATCCGGCAAACTGTATTTTACGAGGAATAATGATGATGCCGGTGATGATATTTTTGTAACAGAACTAAAGAACGGAAAATATTTACAACCGCAACCATTGCCGGAGACAGTGAATTCGAAAGGAGATGATTTCAATGCATTTATTGATCCGGATGAAAAATTTATCATTTTTTCGTCCTATAAAAGAAAAGACGACCTGGGACGCGGCGACTTGTATTTTGCTTTGCGTAAAGACGGAGTTTGGCAGCCGGCTGTTCACTTTGATCTTGGTATCAATTCCACTACCCTGGATTATTCACCCTATGTAAGTCCCGATCGCAAATATTTTTTCTTCACCAGTAAGAGACTACTGATAAAATTCCCTTTCCCTGAACCTAAAACTGGTTCGCAAATCAGGAACGTATTAAATTCTTATGGTAATGGGTTTGAAGATATTTACATATTGAACTTCAAGGTCGTTGAGGAATTGATGCAACAGCACGACTAGTATTAAAGTATGGAAGAATGGAAGTATGGAAGAGAAAAACCAGTACTTTCATACTTCCATTCTTCCATACTTGTTAAAAAATTTTCATGGCAGTTCAAACGTTCAAATCCATCTTTCCCTACACACAGGAATTGCTGGCTGAATATCCGTTAATGGATGACCGCCAACTGGATCAGGCCATCAGTAACGCATCCACCGCATACCAGGCCTGGAAAAAATGCAGCTTTTATGACAGAGGCAAAATTCTTAAGAATACCGCATCCATCTTACGGCGCGATCAGGAATTACTGGCTACACTGATTACAAAAGAAATGGGCAAAACCACATCCGAAGCAATGGCCGAGGTCGAGAAGTGCGCCGGTACTGCTGAATACTTCGCTGACCATTCGGAAATACTATTGAAAGATGAAATACTGGAGGCGGGATATTCAAAAAGTTTTGTCTGCTTTCAGCCCATTGGTGTCATACTGGGTATTATGCCATGGAATTTCCCGTTCTGGCAGGTATTCCGCTATGCCGCCCCGACTATTATGGCCGGCAATACAACTTTGTTAAAACATGCACCAAATGTCTGTGGTTGCGCCTTTGCACTGGAAAAAATATTTCTGGAAGCAGGCGCTCCGAAAGGCGTATTTACAACGCTGATCATTGATACGCCGGCTGTAGCAAAAATTCTTTCCTCTGATACCACTCATGCAGTGACGCTTACAGGCAGCGAGCGCGCAGGCGGTTCAGTGGCTGCACTGGCAGGAAGTAATATAAAAAAATCTGTCATGGAACTCGGCGGATCAGATGCCCTGATTGTTTTACCGGATGCAGATATGCAAATGGCCGTTTCCGTGGCACTGAATTCACGCATGCAAAACGCCGGACAATCCTGCATTGCAGCCAAACGGTTTATTATTTTAAAAGATGCCGCGCAGGATTTCCTTCAGCAGTTTCTAATACAATTAAAAAACCTGCGACAGGGTGATCCCTTCGATAAAATGATCAATATGGGTCCCATGGCCCGTCTGGATCTTGCCGCCGCCCTGGATCAGCAACTTAAAAATTCAGTAAAAATGGGGGCGGGACTTGCATATGGTGGAGAAATGGACGGTTGCAATTTTAAACCGGCGCTTTTACTGGACGTAAAAAAAGGGATGCCTGCCTTTGACGAAGAAACATTTGGACCAGTAGCCGCGGTGATCCTGGCAAACGATGAAGCCGATGCTATTCGCCTGGCAAACGATTCGAGATATGGCCTGGCGGCCAGTATTTGGACCAGGGACATTCAAAAGGGAACCGATATGGCAAAACAATTGGAAGCCGGAGGAGTATTCATAAATGCACTTGTAAAATCGGATCCGCGACTTCCATTCGGAGGAATTAAAAAATCGGGTTACGGAAGAGAGTTGGACCGGCATGGTATTTTGGAGTTTGTGAACATAAAAACGATAGCTGTTTCTCAGCCTGAATAAGGAATCTTTGATCTTCACCTGATCCCCGGAAACGAATTCTTCTCGCTACAATGGAATAGGTTACATTGTGTTACTGGGATTTAAAGAATCAGTAGGGACGATACCGTTGATTTGGCGATTCTTGCCGACATGCAAACAGATCTTTGGAGTAGTATGATCAGGGGAAACCAGGATGCATTTCTTGCATTATATGAAAGCCATTACCAGTCTCTGTTTTCTTATGGCTTTAGTCTTTCTGCAGACCGGGAGATGATAAAGGATTGTATCCAGGAGATGTTTATGGAAATTTGGAAAACCCGGACACGCCTGAATCATAAAGTCAAAAATATTCGTTCATATCTTTTTACCTGGTTGCGCCGCAATATATTTCATGAATTGTCCCGGTTAAACAGCGAAAAGAATAAACAGAGTCTGTTTGAAAGCTCCCTGAGCAATATTTTGCCTTATGAAGATCTATTGATCGCCTTTCAGCAAAATGAAGTGGACAAAAGCAACCTCCAGTCATCTTTAAAAAATCTCTCCAGGGGTCAAATGGAAGTGATCCGTCTGAAATTTTTTGAGAACCTCAGTTATATTGAAATAGCGGAGAAGACTTCCCTTTCTATGCGCACTGTATATAATTTAATTTATGAGGCGCTTGGAAATTTGCGTCGGTCTATGAATCTCCTTAGTATTAAAAACCAGGTCTGAACAAACATACCCTTCATCTGTCAAATTTTTAATCACCGACGCTCAAATGACGGGATTATATAAGTAATACCCAAGATTTTTCAAACCCCAAGCATCGCGCCTCCTGCCTCCGCCTCCTGCTTTTAAGCCCTGGCCCGAAAATTTATTTTAAAAACATCCGGTAAATATTAACAAATATCCCCACTACATTCTGCAGGCGCCTTTAAGTGACTGGACCAATTCAATGGGAATGGATAAAAAGGACCTCGACAACTACCGGCTGGGAGATTTTATAACGGATGAGACTTTTATAAATTATTGTCTTCGCAATAATCCCGAAGACATTATTTTTTGGAAGAAATGGATCGCAGCCCATCCGGAGAAAGATTTTCTTGTAAAAGAATCCATAAATACCGTCAGGAGTTTTTCTTTCACGCTCCCTGAGGAAGAATATCAGGAAGAACTTTCAAAAATCACGCAAACCATGTATCCGGAGTCAGAAGCAGGTGGCTTCCGTTCCGTCTTTAAGATTTTTCATTGGAATAAACCGTATACCGGTCGTAAGGGAAAAAGGAAAACTATGAGACGCTGGAAGATTCCGGCAGCGCTTGTCCTGATGGTGGTTCTGTATTTCTATATATCCGCACCTTCAGCTCTGATGCCTGACCTGGTGGAAAATATTAATAACGGGAATATTCCACAGGTTTTTACGCTAAGTGACGGATCTGTCGTCACACTTGCACCACATAGTGGATTAAAATATCCGCGAACATTTGATCCGGCGATTAGAAAAGTTTATCTGAATGGTGAAGCTTGCTTTCACGTCACCGCAGATAGTAAGCATCCTTTTAAGGTATTTCAGGATGATCTGATCTGTACCGTACTGGGAACCATATTTACAATCCGGAAGGAAAGAAAAGATTCAGTCATGATGATAGAACTGATGAAAGGAAAATTGAAAGTCGAGATCATGGCAACCGCTTCTGATACATTACAGTCCATATTGCTTAGTCCCAATGAACGGGTAGTTTATACGCAATACAATAAAAGATTATTTAAAGAAAAGTGGCAGATTGAAAATCGTACTCCGGTAAAAGTGGGTCGCCTGCTTTTCAAACAGGACAATTTTGAGGCCGTAGCAAAAAAAATGAAGTCATCATACGGTATTACATTAATAAACAGGTCCGATAAAAAGCCATGGCGATTTACGGGCGAATTTTCCAATGCCACCGCCAGTGAAGTAATAAGCAGCATCTGTGAAATCGAAGGACTGATAAGTGAAGCTGAAGGAGATACGATTCTGATAAAATAAGTTGAACCGTTTTATAATCTAACGTTGCCATGCGAAATGTCTGCTCCCGGCTTTTCATGCCCTTATTTGGGCTGAATGTTTTTATTGTTTTTACATTGATATGTATCGAAAAAACGATGGCGGCACCGGGCGGCCATATTTCTTCGGATGAAATCATGGTCATTGTCACGAAGAGTGATATTACACTGGTCCAGTTTTTTGAGGCCACTGAAAAACAAACCCTGCTTTCTTTTGGTTATGATGAAAATCTGGTAAATATCCATCAACGACTGCAATTACCGGTTGGACAGCACCCCTTGATCAGTCTGCTTAGTAATATTTCCAAACAAACCGGTCTCTCCTTCAATCTTCAGAAGAATATTGTTCTGGTAAGTAATTCAAGAAAATTAATGGTCCCGGTTGTCGAAAAGACTTTCATCTCAGATCCTGTTAAAGGCGAAATAACAGATGCAGAAGGTAAACCCGTAACCGGGGCCACGGTATCTGTTAAAGGCACAAATACCAGTGTGCTGACCGATAAAGATGGTAACTATTCAGTAATCGCCTCAGCTGATGCTGTTCTGGTAATCAGTTTTATTGGATACCGGGAACAGGAGATTTTAATAAACGGCCGGTCGGTACTGAATGTTCAGCTTGTGGAAAATAGTAAAGCCCTGAGTGAAGTGGTTGTAACAGGTTACCAGACTCAGCGACGCGCTGATATTACCGGAGCTGTCTCTATTGTAAATGTAGCAGATGTTGCAAAGCTGCAGGTTGGATTTGCAGATCAGGCGCTGCAGGGGCAGGCCGCTGGTCTCCGGGTTACACAAACAACCGGTCAGCCGGGTGACGGGATCGTTATGAGGATACGTGGGGTTGGGACTATCAATAACAACGATCCACTGGTTGTCATTGATGGCATTTCAACAAAGGATGGATTCAATTTTCTGTCAGCCAACGATATTGAATCAGTTGTGGTATTGAAAGATGCTGCCTCTACAGCCATATATGGCGCGCGTTCTTCAAATGGTGTTATTGTAATTACAACCAAGGGTGGCAAAAAGGGAAAGACGCAAATCAGCTATAATGGTTACGGTGGTATACAGACGCACGGTGAGTTGACAAAAATGGCGAACACTTCTGAGTATGTGCAATTATATAACGAAGCGGTTGCAAACGACAACGTGGATATAACCAATGCCACACTAAAACGCATACCCATTCCGGATGGCATACCGATGGCAAATACCGACTGGGTATCTTCTATTTTTCAACAGGCTCCCATGCAAAACCACGAATTGTCGATTAGCGGCGGAAACGACAAGACGCAATATTTTGTTTCGGGAAGTTATTTTAACCAGAACGGTATTATTATCAATTCCTGGTTTAACCGTTATTCATTGAGAACAAAACTTAATGTGGAACTGACCGATAAACTGGCATTTGGGAATAATATAAATATATCCTAATCAGATAAGAATATGGTTGGCAGCTCGGGCGATGGCTACGGTGGTAACGGCGGAAGTGTTGTTCGTTATGCGCTTTTCAGAACTCCTGCCATACCCATTTATAATGACGACGGAACTTATACGGATCTGCCGCAATATCCCCAGTTTTTTGGCGATGGTTACAATCCGGTGGCTCTGGCCGCAAATACTGACAATAAGGAAAAGCTATTCCGTGTGTTTGGAAATTTATATGGGGAATACAAAATTATCAAGGGTTTAAAATTCAAGTCCGATATTGGCCTGGATGTTATCATTACAGAGGATAAAAGATTTGATGAAAATTATGGTACCAATCTGCGAATAAATAGTCCGAGCGTCTTAACGGAAACCAATATAACAAACACCAATATCGTCTGGGACAATACTCTGAATTATATCAAAACCTTTGGGGGTGTCCATAATTTCAGTTTTCTGCTGGGTACCGAAGCAATCAGCAGTAATATCATAACACAGGCTGCTTCCGACAGAAATTTTCCTGACCAGATTTCAAATCTGCGCTTCCTGGGAAATGGATTAAACGTGATGGCCAGAACCGCCACCGAGGGCCAGCAGCAATGGGCGCTTTTTTCACTTTTTGCAAATGTGAATTATAATTACGATAGCAGATACCTCTTTTCTTTTAATGTAAGACGCGATGGTTCTTCCAGATTTGGCGAAAATAACCGGTACGCAAATTTTTACTCGGGTTCTGCCGGATGGAATATCGCCAACGAAAAATGGTTTCAGGATATACTGCCCGCATTTTCAACACTTAAAATAAGAACGAGTTTCGGTCAGCTGGGCAACCAGGACATCGGGAATTATCCCTGGGCTTCGCTCGTAGGTCGCGATTACAATTATGTATTTGGAGACCAGCCCGCCAGTAATCAGGGATATACCATAAAGACAAGGGGCAATGAAAATGTAAAATGGGAATCTTCCACTCAATTTGATGCCGGTCTGGATATCGGTATCCTGCAAAACAGATTAACCATGTCGCTGGATTATTTCATAAAGACGACTACCGATATGCTGATTCCGATCCCTCTTCCTTTGATCGGTGGTAGTGCCACAACGCCTTTTGTAAACGCAGGCAGCGTTCAAAATACCGGGATCGAACTTGAATTCAACTATAGAAATAATCAGCATAAGTTCAAATATAATTTCGTTGGAAACTTCGCCACTCTGAATAATAAGGTGTTATCGCTGGACAATGGCGCCCCGGTACCGGGCGGAAGAATCGACAATGGTATCTACGCAACTTTAACAGAAGTAGGGCATCCGATCGGTTCATTTTACCTGTATCAGATGGAAGGAATTTTTCAAAACGACGCAGACATATTCAAACATGCATACCAGGGTAACTATATCCGGCCGGGCGATGTGAAATTTAAAGACCAGAACGGAGATGGTGTGATTGATGAAAAGGACAGAACTTTTTTAGGAAGTGCTATTCCAACTTTCACATACGGATTAACAACCAATCTGCAATATGGCAATTTTGATTTTTCTGTTTTCTTCCAGGGTTCATATGGAAATAAGGAATACCTCCAGGTGAATCAGGATATTGAAGGTTTTTATCGTGCCTTTAATGTCACCCAACGCGTGTATGATGAGCGTTGGCATGGTGAAGGAACAAGTAATACCATGCCCAGGGTTTCCTGGCTGGGTTCAACAAATAACAAAACCCCTTCCAGCCGTTTTCTGGAAGATGCATCCTACCTGCGGATGAAAAATATTCAGCTGGGTTATACCTTTTCTTCAAGACTGATGCAGGGTGCGCATATCAAAAGCCTGAGAATTTATGTGTCTGCCCAAAACCTGTTAACATTTACAAAGTATACCGGGCTTGATCCTGAAATGCATATCAGTGACAATGTAAAAAATGAAACAACACAGGGAGACATGACGGCCGGAATTGACTGGGGCACATATCCAAGCGCGAAAAGCTATTTTTTTGGAATCAATCTGAATTTCTAAAATAAACATGGATCAATTTTTCCGATCATGAAAAAACTTCTTATTTATACCGCGTTATTTTCCATCTTAATACTGGGAGCGCTGGGTTGTAAAAAATTTCTGACAACAGAAGTAGTAGGTGACTATCCGGATACTGAATTCTATAAAACAGAACAACAAGCCATTCTAGCCATCAATGCCGCCTATCAGCCCTTAAATTTTACATCTACATCACAAAATCGTTTATGGGTTTTTGGAGATGTTGCTTCGGATGACGCAGAAAAGGGTGGTGATCCTGGTGATCAGGCAGACATCGATCTGATTGATCAGTTTAATGTGTCACCCATCAATGGGAACCTGGCCAACGAGTGGGGAACTTTATATGAAGGCATAACCCGGTGTAATATAGTGCTCGCACGTGTACCTCCGATTCCGATGGATGAAACAATGAAAGCGGGCATTTTAGCCCAGGCACGTTTTTTACGCGCATGGTATTACTTCACATTGGTAAATATATTTGGAGATGTGCCGGTAATTCTGGAACCAAAGAATGCAGATCAACTCCAGATTCCGCAAACCTCAGCCTCGGTTATATTTGAGTCTGTCATAGAAGCGGATTTAAAGTTGGCCATGGGAGATCTTCCTCCCAGTTATACCGGGGCCGATATTGGTCGTGTAACGAGTGGCGCTGCCACGGCACTTCTTGCGAAAGCATATCTTTTTCAAAGTAAATGGGATAGCGCTGCTTCCACAGCCGGGACCGTCGTTTCAAGCGGACAATATGGTCTCATGTCATTGTATTCTCAGGATTTCAGTGCGGATTTTAAGAATAATAAGGAGTCTGTTTTTGAAGTGCAACATTTGAGTAACCAGGTTCCTGCTACGGGAAATTCACTAAACCAGTGGTTCGCACCGCGCATCGACGGGGGATATGGATTCAACGCACCCACTCAAAGTTTTGTAGATGAATTTGAAATTACAGCTTCAGGTGTTTACGATCCACGGCTGGACTATACCGTCGGAAGGGATAGTGCCCGTTGGTTCAATGGAGAAATATTTAGTAAGACCTGGTCGCCCACCGGGTATTTGACGAGAAAACACCAGCAGCCATTTTCTGAAATTCCGATTAGCCTGAAAGGTGATGCAGATATAAATTATACAGCCATCCGTTATGCGGATGTATTGTTATGGTATGCAGAAGCGCTTAATGAAGTCGGAAGAGGATCAGATGCAATCGCACCTGTTAATCTGGTTAGAAAACGTGCCAGGGAAAGTTATCTGTACGACGATTCACTGGTTCAGTTTCAAATCGACACGGCTACTCATTTAGGTAAAATACCAACCGGGCTTTTGCCAGACATCTTTTACACCGACCAGGCAACTTTAAGGGGACAGATCCAGCATGAAAGACGTGTGGAACTTGGATTTGAATTTCACCGCTATTTCGACATCATTCGCTGGGGAGAGGCATATGCTACAAAAGCCATGAGTGGAAGTCCCAATTTCAATTACAATACAGATAAATATTTTCCGATTCCGCAAGGCGAAAGGGATACCAATAAAGCTTTGCATTAATAACGCGTCACCTTCAATCATTTAAAAAACTTCTCATCATGACACAAACATTTATTCGATTTAAGATTCTAAAAACTATCATGCTGTTGGGCGTGCTGGTTGTATTAATTTTTGCGGCTTGCAGCAAAAACAGTACAACACCACCTCCTCCGGCAACCGACAAAACGGCCTTGCAGAAAGCATTAGACTCAGCGAACTATTACAGCACAAATACAGTGGAAGGAACAAAACCCGGCCAATATACAGCGGGTTCCAAAGCAGCATTGAATTCCGCCATTGCATCGGCAACGACCATCTTAAATGATCCAACATCCACGCAGGCCACATTAACCAACGCGGCAGCCAACCTGGCCGGAGCTACGACTACTTATAAGGGAGCATACATCGGCCAGATCGCGGCAGCCAACCTGATCGCTTACTGGAAGATGAACGGCAATGCGAACGATTCTTCCGGAAATGGACACAATGGTACCATTACCGTAGGACATGCATTTTTTGGTGCAGGTGTCCTTACTACTACGAAAGACCGTTTCAATCAGGCAGGTATGGCTTATCATTTTGACCATGGGGCAAATATTGAAGTTCCTTATACACCATCGCTGAATCCGACACAAATGTCTATCAGTGCATGGGTAAGACAGGATACAGCAGGAAGAACAGTCAATCCCGCCAACTGTTATATCATTGCCATGAACCGCTGGAACGGTTTTAAATTTCAAACACAGCCCTTTCTGCCATTCTTTACTGTAAAAGTATTCGAACCCACACCGGCGCCTGGTGATACAACGATTTACGATCGTGATGATGCGGGAACTGCCATTGTTCCGGGGACAGCCTGGTACCATTTGGTTGCCACCTTCAAAGCAGGTGTCGAAGATTTCTATATCAACGGCACCCTGGTTAAGGAATGGACAAATACGCCGGGAACGCCCATTGCACTTACAAGTCCGGTCAATCTGGTAATCGGAGCAGATTTGCCACTCAGTAAATATTTAACCGTGGATGCCAGCGGTAATTTCCTGGTAGATTATGGTGGATTCTGGACAGGCGACATGGATGATATCATGTTCTATAATATTGCTTTAACAGGACCCCAGGTCCAATCAATTTATACGAATCAGGCTACGTTGTAACGGGCCGGTTATTAAAACCCCTGCAATGGATTTCATTGCAGGGGTTTTTTAAAATACAATATGAAAGAAATAAAAAATCTTTTGTTTTTTATTATTCTGTCCGCTTTCATTTCGATAGCCTGTAAAAAACAAAACACGGTAACTCCCCCCGTAACTCCCCTTAAAAAAGATACTCCCTTCGTTAATCTGTCCCATCTGAATGATTTGTACACGCCTGTTATTTTTCCGGACGGCAGCCAGTCCGCAGGCATTTTTATTTACAGTGCGTATCCTGATTATCATCATGTAGAGGCAACCGGAGAAGGGTTTACCTGTGTCGACGATGTATCGAGGGCAATATTGGTTTATCTCCGGAGTGAACAATTCGGAACCGATACGGCCATACAATCAAAAACATTTCACCTCATTCAATTCCTCCTGTCCATGCAGGCGGGGGACGGGTATTTTTACAATTTTTTTCAATCGGATGGAACCATCAATACCGCAGGAGTAACCAGTCTGGCTACGGCAAACTGGTGGTCCTGGCGCGCATTGCAGGCCCTTACAGAAGCTGCACCCATTATTAAAAGCACAAACATGATATTGGGAGCTGGTATTGATCTGGCGGTCAGTAAAGTGGTGTCCAATATTAAATCTGATTTGGTAAATCTTCCGCTTACTACAGAAATAGTAAACGGTATTACGGTGCCACAATGGCTGCCCGCTGGCAGCTCGACCGATCAGGCTGCCACGCTGATTCTTGGTTTGATTCCATATTGTAAGGATCATGCAGATACAGTGATACAAAATTATTTGAGAAAACTGGCGGATGGTATAGTAATGATGCAGGAAGGGGATGCGAATAATTTTCCTTATTCTCTTTTTTTGAGTACACAAAATCAGTGGCATGCTTACGGAAGCGATCAGTCTTTCGCGCTTTTAAGTCTGGGACAATTTTTAAATGACAGCCTCTATCGCGAGAAAGCTCTGGATGAAATCGATCATTTTTATCCGTGGCTGATAACCAATTCATTTAAATCAGGTATTAGTATTTCTTATAGCAATAATCAGTTTCAGACCGTTGTTGAAAATGATTATGATCAGATTGCCTATGGATTCAGGCCGATGGTGTTTGCTTCCCTTGAGGCATATGCAATAACCGGACTGCCGCAATATGCAGACATAGCGGGCCACCTGGCGGCCTGGTTTTTGGGAAATAATAGTGCTTCGGTAAATATGTACGATTCAACCACCGGCCGGTGTTATGATGCCATTTCTACAGGTAACCAGGTGAATTTGAACTCCGGTGCTGAGTCAACAATTGAAGCGCTGCTTACTTTGCAAAGAGTGCAAAAATATCCTGCTGTCCGTGCAGCACTGAATATGTATAAAAAACAATAGCCGGTAATATTTGTCTCAGGTCGGGAAAGACGGGAAATTGTATTAAACCCATTAACCTTAAGCCTTGGCCTTTAGCCTTATTTCAGGAGAGATTTGAATCTCTTTAAATCGTTCATATCAGAAGCAGAAAACACCTCGTTATTATCATATTTGGTTTTAAGAAACAGCACTCTTTTATGCTGGGGGTACTTAGCCAGTATTTCGGATATCAGCCCTCCTGCGGCTTCATCTTTTTCAAATAATGGTTTGATCTCAGGGAGTTCTGACTTATAACGTGTTGGCATTCTTTTAATGATCGCTTCTATGGTAGCTAACTTGCCGGGAGGCAGGTGTTCAATTTTTGATGCTTTTCCATATAAACCCTGCAGTTGTTTCTTACTTAAGGATCCCCGTTGCTGATACTGCTTATATAAACTAATTATAAAGGAGGATACGGGATATGCCAGAATACATTCTTCCAGAACGTCGTTAACAATATCGAGTCTGTCTTTTGGCTGATTCATTGGCAACACAAAAACAAATTTAATCATTGCCCCGAACAACCTTTTACAAAAAAACCTGAATCTTTACGCTTTAAGACTTAAACTTTTTAATGCCTCTTAAAATATTGTATTTCTTTTTCGTGTTTTTGTGCCGCCTCGCGGGACTTAAAAGTGCCCAGGTTTCTGCGTTTTTTTGTTTTGGGGTCTGCCTTGCGTGTGTAGAGTCTGTATTCCCCGGTTTTTAATTTACGAATCATACTTTTTTAAGAAATCCAATCAAATATCATTCCCTCACCCTTGGATGTTTTGATGACAATCCATTCTTAATTTCGCCTGATTAACGTAGAAAAATTCCGGGATGATACGGATCGAAAAATATTTGAAATACTTTTTATTATTTATTGGTCTGGTCTTTTTTGCTTCAGCCACCTCGGCTCAATCTTCTATAAAGCTGAAGAGAAAGGACCGGAAAAGGGATATTGAAATGGTGACAACCGAGGGAACGATCATTTTGAGGTTGTCCGATTCAACACCATTCCACAGAGATAATTTTTTGAGACTCGTAAAAAGCGGATACTTCGATAGTTTACTTTTCCATCGGGTGATTCAGTATTTTATGATCCAGGGCGGAGATCCCGCCAGCAGGAACGCCTTACCAGGCCAGCCCCTGGGCGATTCCAGCGCACCTTATACGATACCGGCCGAATTCAGGGTGAACTTATTTCATAAGCGGGGAGTATTGGCCGCAGCACGCGAGAGTGATGATGTCAATCCCCAAAAAGCAAGCAGTGGCAGCCAGTTTTACATAGTCCAGGGTAAGAAATACACCGATAGTCAGCTGGATTCGGTAGAAATCAAAAGGTTAAAAAGGAAAATTCCCGAAAACCAGCGGGAAGTGTATAAAACCCAGGGGGGAACGCCCTTCCTGGACCAGAATTACACCATTTTTGGAGAAGTGGTCAGCGGAATGGAAACCGTTGATAAAATTGCTGCTGAACCTACCAGCAAGGGGGTCGATACGGACCGCCCGCTGCAGGATGTGCGCATCTTAAGTACAAGATTGATCAAGCGGAACAAGTCTTTAAACGCTCTTAATCAATGATTTGTCACACGAACACGCTGATAATTTTATTAAACGGGAAGTCGTGATCTTTTAAGAAGGTACCTGAGAATTTATGAAAGCGGAACTCCGGGACTTAGTAAAAAAGGAAAAGCACCAAGTCGTTTTCTGTCTTTGGCTTTCGCCTTGTACTTACTGACCCGATGCTTCCTTTGAGTCGGTACTCTCCTGTTACAGATTTCGCTTCCCAACTGAGAACCTTCTTTCTTTTTACAGAGTTCCGCTTCTCAATTATGAATCTAAGATACATTACGTCACTATCTGTTTCCAAATAATTAAGCCTTCTCTTTTACACCGCTTTTGCACATAGTTATCCACTTTTTTATTGGAAACATAGGGCATCTTTATTATTCTATTTGTGTCCTGGCTGAATTTTTAAAATGCAGTATGTGGGGTCGAAATGGCTTACAGGTATCGCAGATTTCTGTTCAACCTATCTCAGTTTATGATCTGCAAACAGAAGATATTGCTGCCAGTCGTATAAGGTAACATCATGTTTTCCATCACGGATATGATAACGAACATACTCTCCGGCAGGATGATTCAGCGGAGGCATATTATCGGTATCAATATCGCGTTCACCAAACAAAGAATAGACGCGACCCGCTTCTTTGGCACTTAAGAATTCACCCTTCGGATCGGACCATTGATCGCCTTCTGCACTGGCAACGTATAAAGGACGCGGGGCTATTAACGATAACAACATATGGGCATCAATGGGTAAAGCACCCACACTGTCTCCATAGGTTTTATATTTTGCAACGAACCAGTGCGGAAATACATCTGTGATGATCTTTACCGTTTCACCATACCATCTTTTAGATAAGGCCGCACCGCCCTCACCGGATTCGTTGGATATAATTAAAGCAAAACGTATGTCTGATGCACCTGCCCACAAAGCCGCTTTTCCTAACCTTGAGTGCCCCATCAGGGCCACTTTAGCAGCATTGATATCATTGTCTTTTTGCAGGTAATCCATTATTCTGCTTAACCCGTAAGCCCAGGCACCCATTGCACTCCATTCATTAGGCTGTATGTTCAGAACGTCTTTTAATGTTGTGCGGATACCCGTTTTCCACCCATCCGGATTATCAGGCTCCAGGTCACCGTAATAGGCGGTAGCTATTGCATATCCGTGAGAAAGGATTTCTTCTACCGGCCATTCAGAAGTACTGCTGCCACGCGAAGAATCTGTTGCTTTATTATTGACCGCTCCCTTTTCAGAAGTTAATACCCAGTTTTTTGTAAGCAATATAGCGGGATCAGATTGAATAACCTGGTTACCTCCAAAATTGTATCCGAGAAAAACCGGAACAGGTTTTTTTATTTTGTTTGGCAGGTACATCAACAGGTCGATATATATACTGGTGTCTGCCGGATGTAAATAAATTCTTACCTGCCTGCGCGTGGCCCGTCCCTGTAAAGCATTGTCTGTTGTTTCGACTATACGGTATCTCATCGGCGGATGATTTAAAGGATATCTGCCAAATTGATTCTCTTCGAATAAGTGATAGATCCACGGTCTTTGAATAGTATTCCATTCTTCTTTTGTCGTTACTTCTTTACCATCCGCCATTTTTAATGGATCAGGCAAAGTATACGGAGGAACCTTCGACTCATCGCTGTTTGAGACGCGTGACTGTGCTGCACTGTTGTTGCCGCAAATCACAAATGCAAAAGAAAGAATTGCTGCAATAACTCCAGGTGTTTTGAGTTGATTCATTTTATATGAAATCAAATTTCCTAATGAATTTAATAAAAATCATGTCATCAGCGCCGTCTCTGCGTTCCTGTTTTTCCGGCAGCTCATATTATAAAGCGCTTCTGTAATATAGATTGATTTCTGTGAAGTTAGTCTTTATCAGAAAGGGGAAATCTTTCATTGTATTTGCAAAAATTGTATCTTCCGTGCATGGCTTAACTTTTGAAGTATTTCTTCGTTATTACTTTTTAAAGTCTTCTCTCATGGTTGTTAAGTTTGGGAGAGTCCGCGCAAAATAAATTGGGAGAAAAATAAGAAGATCGTGATTCAAATGAAAGGTTCTTTCATAGTCGTATTTTTATTGGTGGAGATTGTCGCACTTGTAAATGATCATGCCTTACGGGCCCAGAGCGTTCGTCCCCAGTTACCTGTTATAAAAAATAACTTTACCAGCTTCACAAGAAAATATACGAATCGCGGAACGTTATGGATGGCAAGAAACAAATCATATATGCGCCACCCCGACGCAAATTTTGGAGATCAGTACAGTCCCAATAGCAAGGCAGTTGAACTTTTTGAAAAAAGGACGGTTGATTCCAAGTTCTATATAAATAAAGACACACCGTCGATTTATTATTCCCAGCGGTCATCAGGCCCCATGCACTTAAAAAAGAACGGACAATGGATTACCATCGACACCCGGTTGAGTCCAAAAGGTCCCTTACTTTATGAAGCATCGAATCAGGAAGATCCGTTGGGTTTTGATATTAGGAGAAAATCATCCTATATCGTTACTACTCATGGAAGGACTTATTTCAACGACTGGAAATTATATGGAGAAAATGGGAACACCCGAACATTGTTAGCCACAGCGGATTGGACACATTATACGGCAGGAGATGATGGAATCGCGATTAAAAATATTTTTCCGGGTATTGATGCAGAAATGAAAGTATCAAAAGGCTCCATTAAAACAAATTTTATAGTACATGCGAACAAATTTTCTACATATAAAAGGCTGCTGTTAAGAGATTCGTTTTTGAACGGGCAGGCCGGGAATTTTACTTTCTCAAATGGGGTTGCCGGAAATGCATTGGTCTCTTCGGCTGATTTTCGTGTAAACGCATCGAACGTGTTGCACATAAAAGAAGGAGTCATGTACCAGAAGCAAAATCCATCATCCACCTGGCAGTTCATTCCGTTTTATCTTGATCATAACAAATTGACATTGGTTATTAATAGTGATTTCCTGAATGCTCAGATCAGGACCGGCGATGTGGTAATAGATCCCCTGGTACAGAGCACGGGCGTGCTGAAAAAGGATTCGATTATCGGATCTCATTCGAATCAGGACTGCAGCCTGGATACAGCCTGTACATACAATTTTATGGTTCCCGCACCGGCTCAGGCAACGATTATTGATGCCATGTTTTCGTTTGAATTTACTGCAAACGCTCCCTGTGTTGGCCAGGACGGAGCTTTTTCATTTACCATCAACGGTAGCTGTATCTCTCAAAAATTAGTAGGTACAGCTACAGGTACCGGAGCCCAGAATTTTCCGAATCAAAGTATATTATTGAACAACGGAGCCAGCGTAGCCGGGTGTTTTCCAGTCCCGGTTTGCGGGCCGCAAAATATTCCTTTTACTTTTAATTTCTACAGAAACTGTCATGGGCCCACCGGTTGCGATGGATCCTGTATCGGTGCTTCCAAAGACTTAACCATTACCTTAGTGGGACGTACCCTTGACACGGCCTCCCTGATTGCATCACCACTCAGTACCTGCGCAGGCACCCAGGTTACCCTGACGGCCAGGGGCTACTTTGGTGTGCCTCCTTACAATTTCGTATGGCAGGGGCTCCCTCAATTCAATGGTGATTCGGTAATCAGGGTGAACCCTGATACCAGTACAGTATATACAGTACAGGTTAATGATACATGTCCCGGTGGTGGCGGTCCAATAATAAAATCAATCAATGTGAGTGTACTTTCCAGGCTGCCTGCTCCTGTATTCACGTCAAATAGTCCCGTGTGTACCGGGGGTCAGCTCATATTGTCCGCGCCGGCCAAACCTGGTACAAAATATTTAATAGAAAATCCTGGTGCGGGTTTGGGAGGTGGCAAATACGACAGCACGGCTGTATTCAGCAATGTTACGACAGCCTACTCCGGAACCTGGATAGCCGTGGCCTCCGATACAAATGGTTGTTCTTCAGATACAGCCCGCACGACAGTTGTGATCAATTCCGCTGTTTCTCCGACCGTAACGATCAGTTCCTCGGCAACAAATATTTGCGCAGGCACGCAGGTCGGTTTTACAGCAGCAACTACCAATGCAGGAGCCTCACCCGCTTATCAATGGCTGTTGAACGGCCAGAAAGTGGGTACGAATAGTCCGTTGTACAGCAGCAGCAGCTTTATGGATAACGATTCAGTAAGATGTGTCATAACGGCCAACCTGCCCTGTGGAAGCGCTTCCGCTACTTCAAACATGATTGTATTACACGTAGGCGCGAAGGCGACACCAACCTTTGATACAATCGGCCCGCTCTGTCAAAATTCCATACCCCCCTTATTGCCGGTAACATCAAAGGAAGGAATAAACGGAACATGGAGCCCGGCCAGCATCAATACATCTGCGCTTGGTACTACCAGTTATAAATTTACTCCGTCTCTTGCGGACAGCTGTTCAGCGCCGGCTTCCATAAATATTACAATCGCCAGCAGCATCGCACCAACTTTTCCAACCATAGCAGGTTCATATTGCCAGAATGATACTTCGACGACACTGCCGCAGATTTCGAAAGAAGGAATTCACGGAACCTGGAGTCCTTCTTCTATCAACACCACAGACGTAGGCCGTGCCGCATATACTTTTACTCCCGTGGCAGGCAGTTGTGGAATAGCTTTGCAGATCTCCATTGTGGTGAACCCACTTCCGGGATTGATCATGGGGCCGGATACAACCATTGCCCCCGGAACAAATACAACACTGAACCCGTCGGTAACGGGTAATATCGTCGCTTATCAATGGAGTCCATCCACCGGACTGAATGATCCGGCTGTCAAAAATCCTGTTGCAAGCCCTTCCGTTACTACAGAATATACGCTTAATATTACAGATGACAAGGGCTGTGAAGCCAGTGGGAGCATGAAGGTTACGGTGGCAGGAGGAACATCAAAAATTTTAGCGCCGAATGCTTTTTCACCAAATGGCGACGGTATAAACGATACCTGGGTGATTCCCAACCTTTCAGCATATCCGGGGGTTACCGTGGATGTGTATAACCGGTATGGCCAGCTTGTTTTTCATTCAGAAAATAATAATAAAAACTGGGACGGAACCTATAATGGCAAGCCCCTTCCCATGGCCACATACTACTACATCATCGATCCAAAAAACAATGAAAAGAAAATAGCCGGGTCTGTTACCATATTTAAGTGACGGGTAAATTAATTAATGATCATGTCGGGAAAGAAATTTGTAATCAGTTGCGTGTGTTTTTCAATCATGGGTTGCGTATCTGCCCAGCAACAACCTTATTATACCCAATATATTCTGAACAATTTCATCCTCAACCCCGCACTGGCGGGGATACAAAATTACTGGGATCTTAAAGTTAGTTACCGCAACCAATGGGTAGGTTTACAAGGCGGACCTACGACGCTGTATCTTACTGTAAACGCTCCGCTGGGTAAAACACAATATGACTACGAAACGCCTGTCACGGTCCCGGATAGTCGGAATAAGCAATCCGACACAAAACAATTATTAACGGAGTATACCGCACCACCGGCCCATTCCGGACTTGGCTTTTCGATCTTAAATGATAAAACAGGCCCCCTGAATCGAATTGCTGCCTATGGCTCATACGCATATCACCTTCCTGTGGGTCACAGAACCACTTTAAGCATGGGCATTTCCCTGGGTGTACAGGAAGTAAACGTCGACGTAAACGCGGTAGACTTCGGTCAGGCGAACCCCGTCGATCCCGCCGTACTGACGAGCGGGTACCTGGGTAAGTTGGAGCCGGATGTGAATGCAGGTCTCTGGTTATCGAGCACAAGTTTTTATTTGGGATTGTCCGCTCAGCAAATTGTTCCCGTTCCCATTAATTCCGTCAATAACTCAACAACATCAAACGGGGTAACTTTGCTTAACGGGAAGTTGATTCCTCATACGTTTTTTACTGCCGGTTATAAGATATCAGCAGGTGATAACATCACTATTCTGCCATCCGTTATGGTCAGTTACGTGCAGCCGCTGCCTCTGGGAGTCGACGTGAATGCTAAAATAGAATACCAGGATTTGATCTGGCTCGGATTCTCATATCGCTATAAAGTGGGGTATGCAGCGCTTCTGGGAGTCAATATCAGCAGCACGATTAATCTCGGCTATTCTTATGATTATACGACAACGCCGCTGAATACCGTTAGTAATGGAACACATGAAATAGTCATTGGATTTTTATTAAGGAAAAAAACTAAAGAAGTTCCTCAGAAATAAATTTATGAACACAGAAAGGGGATTAACAACCAAAATTTAAATGTATATGCGGTATTTTTTCATAATAATTCCTTTATTTATATCGCTGTTCTTGTACTCTTTCGACAAAGTATATGCGTATGCCGCACCGGCTCACATGAGTGAAATAGCGGCTCATAATGCAAAAATTAAAGATACCGTAAGGCCCGTGACGGAAGCGATGCTGGGCAAAGTTTCCAATGAAGAATTTAAGAAAAAGGCGCTTGCTAAAATAACGGAGTTTCAAAACTGTCTGCGTATACTTTGTGGCATACAGTCATCAAATGAAGCACAGGATAACGCAGTGGATCAGGCTGCCAGTTTATTTGTTGAAGGGGCCATTATCGAGGTTTCATCCGCACATAGCAATGAAAAGAAACACCTGCGTGTTCGGGATTTTCTGGAGAAACTCAGGAACCTTCCCTACGACGGCATTATCATCACTTTTTCCCACGTGGATTACGTAAGCAATATTCGCAAAGGAGCCGACGGCAAATATTATGGATTGGTCAGTTTTGAACAGACTTTCCGGGCCTATCGCGACGGACATGTAGTGTATGTGGATGAAACAAAAAAAACGACAGAGGTTCAATTGGTTGTTTACGAAAGAAACCTTCGTGGTAATGTGGTCCAGCAGTGGGATGTGATGTTATCAGATGTTGAGGTAGTGGGCACGAAACGCCCAAAACCGTAATCGCTTTTAATATGGCAAAAACTTGTTTTTTAAGGTTTTGTATTCTTATTTCCTTTTTTTTATGTCAGCATCGCCTCTTCTGCCAGGTATATTCAAATAATGACGGTGCCAGCGATAAACATTTTATTTACGAGGTAAAGGAAATAGATGAATTTTTTGAGCGGTTCAATGATGCGCCGAACTCATTCCTGAGAGGCATGTACAAAGCCCGTCATATCAAATTCAATATCGACAGGCAACGGCTGATCCGCAGTTTGTTCAACGAAGAAAACAGGTTGTTGGACAGCTTTATGATAAATCAGTTTATTTCAGAAGTTACCAGAAAGAAAAAACCGGTTTACCTCGATTTTTACGGAGGCAACTGGTACGCTGAACTGGCATGCAAATTCAGATACAATGCTTCTTCCATTGTAATTCCTGTTATAATGAAAATTGAAATGAACCAGAACAAAGGTTCAAAATGGATGATTGTCGCCGTCGGGTCCAGTAGCCTGAAACCAAAGACAGATCTGACAGAAATGGCTCAAAGCAAAACAAAAACAAAAATCATCAGCCCGACCAGCCATGGTACAAACTTTGTTTCACTAAAAAGGGCTTTTGAAGACAAAGAGAATTTATCCGGTTATTTTGAACGTCTTTATTTTAAAAGGTCTCATATGTTGGAATTATACAATGCCATTTTAAATGGTGAAATAGAATTCCTGGATGTGACCAAAATAAAATATCATTTTTTACTGGCAGACAAATGGATATTTACGGTGGAGAATTTCCCCCGGGAAGCGCTGAATTCAGGCTGGCTTATTAATCATCTGCAAAAAGTTTCTTCTTCAGAGATGGAAAACTTTAGAAACAAATTATTAAACGGCAAATAAGGTCCAAAGGTCCTGACTAAACGATAAAACCGTGATTCGGATATTTAGGGTAATTCTTGTCTTTGCTGGTTTCAATAGCCTGGCTCTCATATGCTGTGCACAGGATTCTATAACGGTAAACGACGTAAAGGTCATCAAAGCAAGATCAGAAATTACAATAGAAAGATATTTGAACAACCTGCTCAATACGATTTCCTATACGGGCGCTGAAAGCACTGATATAAAGGGGTTGATCACTCAGAGTGTTGAAGATAATGACAAACGTATATTTCTGAATAGTCAGATTGCCGTTGCTGATGATATCAGCAGTCCTGATTACTCAAATTCATCAAATTCTCCCGACGTACCCGTTGTCCAGTATCTGAATGCTTTTAATACCTATTACGGAAAGAGTGATACAAATTCTGTATACTTCAGTGATATCCGGACTTCCAGTGTAAAAAAAGGCAAACAGAATATGTACATAAACGTCTATTTCACATCATTTTTTAAAAATATTTGTCTGTCGAATCCTGCTACTCCCTACAAACCTGCAAAAAGAGTAGCAGAGATTTATATAAAAAGAAGCACCAACAATAAGTGGGTTTTATATATTTCAAGAATTGGTTTCTTCAATCCAGCCGATACCTTACATGATATTTCAGATAATATCGCCATAGTAGAAACACACATGCAAACCAGTTCATTTGAGAAGCCCGATGAAACAATGGATGTGGCTGAGAAAATCAGCAGGTATGTTAATCAGGCTCGTTTGGAAGAAAAAAAGAGAAATTACCAGGTTGCGATTAATCTATATTCAAAAGCAATAGACCTCGCACCGGAGAAAAGCGATATTTATGAAGCCAGAATAAAAGAACTTAATGGCTACATCAGGGTACTTGCTGATCTGGAAGAGAAATACAGTGCAGGATATTATAAGGATGCTATTAAGGGATATTCAGAATTGCTCAAAAAACCAGGGTCGAATGCTGATTATTTCAATTCAGATTATTATTTAGGCCGGGCAAAATGCTTTGACAAAATGGGACAGCTGACAAAATCCTATAACGAGCAAATCGAGAATTACAACAGTGCTCTCAAAGATTACGGTAAGTCGTACGAATATGATAATAATAATTTAGAGGCAATCCGGCTACGGGCTGAATTGTACTGGCGCATGAATAAAAATGTGGAAGCGCTCACCGAATACAGAGTATACCTGGCAAAAGATTCAACCGACCTGTCTGTTTACGAGGCAATGGCAAACCTTCACATGCTCACAGGAAATCCGGACCAGGCCATAAAAGATATAGACGCAGCGCTGTCTCTGGGGAATACTGATCCCGTTTCCAGATCAAAACTGAATATTGACAAAGGCGTGTTATATGCACAGAGGAAGGATTATTCCGGCGCCGAAGATTATTTCACACGTGCTATCGCGTTGGATAGCAATAATGCTTTTTCATATTATAACCGTGGTATGGCCAGAATCAAAATGGACAGGATTCAAAGCGCTGCCAATGATCTTGTTCTTTCTCGTCAAAAAGGTCCGGGCTCAACAGTTAGTTCCGTGCAGTTCATGTTTGAACGCGGATTATATGCCCGGGGACCTGGCAGTTACGGGGAGGCTATGGAGAATTACAAAAGATTTATTGAGTTTCAACCGCATGAAATCCCTGCTTCCTTTAACTATACAATGGGTAATATTTATATGAATACTGGTAAATACGACTCGGCCTTTAGCTACCTGGTCAGATCTCTCCAAAGTGATTCATCCAATGGCTTTATTCTCTATAGCCTGGCTACTTGTATTTACTTAAAGGGAAATATTGAAACGTCTCTTTATTGGTTTGAAAGATCTTTTAAGACAAATGCATTGAAAAGAAGTTTTGTGGATCTTGATACGTTGTTGGGACCACTGCAGGAAGATAAGAGGTTTCGGGATTTAAAGAAGAAATATCTTCAATAGGGAGTTCGGATTTTCGTATTTTTATAGTCCGGTTTCAAAAAAATATAGTTATGAAAAAGGTTTCCAAAAAAGATAAGGATAACACTCCCGAAGAAAAAAAATTTCCGCTTCCGGTTTATCCCGACAGCGAAGACATTTATAAAAAAGAAAAAGAAGTTGGCTTTGATGAAGACGGCGAGGAATTAACCGGTAAAAAGACAAAAGGTAAAATTAAAAAAGAGGGCGATGATCTGGACGTGCCCGGTTCTGAACTGGATGATGCGGACGAAGCCATCGGAGAGGAGGATGAGGAAAATAATTACTACAGCGTGGGTGGCGATGATCACCAGGATCTTGAAGAGGATAATGAAGACGACCGGTGATAAATTCAATTCATACGCAGGCCGGTCATGAGAATGACCGGCTTTTTAGTAAAGCATCATGAAACACATCGTAAAAATAATTCACCTTCATCAGGTCACTCATGACGTGAAATGTTTCCGGCTCGAAAAACCGCAGGGTTATGAGTATCTTCCTGGTCACGCAACTGACGTATCAATTAACAAACCAGGGCTTGAAGAAGAGTTAAGGCCGTTTACTTTTACATGTCTGACCAGAGAACCCTATCTCGAATTTACAATCAAAAGATATCCTGATCATCATGGGGTTACAGATAAACTGCATCAACTGGCCATCGGTGATGAGCTGATCATCGGAGATTCATGGGGGGCTATCGAATATAAAGAGCCGGGATATTTCATCGCAGGTGGGGCAGGTATCACGCCGTTCATTGCAATCCTCCGGACTTTATTTGAAGAGAAAAAAACAGCAGGAAATAAATTGTTTTTTTCCAATAAAACAGCAGAAGATATTATTTATAAAGACGAGTTGCTTAAAATATTGGGTGAAAATGCAGTGTTTGTTTTAACAAGAGAAAAGAATGACCATTACTTACATGGCAGAATCGACGTTAAATTTATAAAAGAACATGTTCCGGATTTCACCCGGCATTTTTATGTTTGCGGGCCCGATCCCATGGTGGCAGGATTGGTGGCCGGGATTCAAAATGCGGGGGCTTCGCCGGATGCACTGGTTTTTGAAAAATAAACCATGTCAGATCTGACCTCAAAAAAATGACAAAATGAATGGGATGTTCCGGAACTTCATCGGTTTGCTTTGTCTGATAACCACTTTTTTTTCTGCCTGCCGGCCAAAGGAACGAAGCACTGAAAGCGTAGAACAAGCCATGCAGAATTACAACAGATACATTCTGGAAATGGACGTGGATTCGATTGCACTTTTGTATGCGCCTGACGGAGAGCTTGGAAAAATGGCAAAGGGAAGGGATTCCATCAGGAGATTCCTGGATAATTTCAAAAGATATAAGGTCCTGTCTCAGGTATCTACTACCAATCTGATTAAAATCAGCCGGGATACGGCGCTGCAATCCGGATCATATACCCAAAAAGTGATCGTTCCTGTAAACGATACCGTAACGGTGAGGGGTCTGTTTTCAACTAAATGGATATGGATGGATCCGACCGGCTGGCATATTCAGAGAATGGAAACTCAGCCGGTAAAATAATTACATGCTTCTTTCACTGACGGAAAGAAGCGGACCCATCGGACCCATTCTTTTGGGAGAATGACAATCATCGCAGCCGATGATGCTTACAAGATATTCGCCACGTTTAATTTTTTCAGCACTGTCCAGTATAACCGCCGTTTTATCGTCAGCCGCTGAGTGATTTGTACAGGAGATAAAGATGGTAGCCGATGCGAAGGCCAGAACGCCTGCCGCGATAAATAATTTACGCATGTTGATCTTTTTTTTACTTCGTTTAATTTGAAGCAAGATATCTTCAACTGATCCTTAGATCAATTACGTAATGAATGAATTGCAGAAAAAAGGGATGAATTGATGAATCGCCCGGATAACGGGTTCCGGTTTCCAGGAGTTATTTAAAATGATCTGTAAAAGGATGATCGTTCATTCAATAATTTATGAAGCGCTTTTTAGAATGGTATGGGAGGATGATCGTTTTCGAAACAACAATGGGTCCAGGCTAAAATTACCCGCGCCTTCCGTTAATAGTATCAGGGCAAATAGAAAATAAGAGACCGTAAATCCTCCGTCTATATTCCAATCCTGTCCTAAATTAGCAGTAAGTGTTGCAACAAGCATGGTAAATGCAATAAGCGCGGCACCGGGTCTGGTAAAGAATCCGATCAGTACAAGAATTCCACCGGTCAGTTCAGCTCCCTTTGCAAGAAATGCCATGGTCAATGGCAGGGGGAAGTGTAACTCTTCACCAAACCATTTGATGAAAAAAGCTCTCTCTCCGGGGTGAAAAAGAATCCCCACTACAGAAGAGTAGCTTGCCGTAAACATTCTGTAACCAAGCCAGATACGGACGGATAACAGGATGATGTCGCGGGTTTTTGTTTTGTCTGATATCATATGGCATAGTCGTCTGCTACAGGAAGTTATAAACGATTTACAGATCCTGCACATACTAAAAAGTTAAAGGAAAC